>Ga0181414_1000091_pt1 | contig 24694 bp, 29 predicted proteins | sample 37SPOviralmetaG_FD_130139 | JGI IMG/M metagenome (GOLD analysis project Ga0181414, IMG submission 130139) | Marine viral communities from the oligotrophic San Pedro Time Series (SPOT) site, San Pedro Channel, CA, USA - 37 SPOT_SRF_2012-11-28 | ecosystem: Environmental > Aquatic > Marine > Strait... | reverse complement strand
TTGTTCTTTCTTGACGAATACTTTCCATAAGTCTGTCATACTCTCCATCAGCCCAAGCTTTATCTCTAGCTTCAAGTTCTTTGATTTCGTCAACACTTAATTCTACTTCCTTACCATTAACCATTTTAGTTTTATAAATAGACATATTTACCTCCTTTCTTTTTTATTCTACTATCCCATAAACTATAAACAATCCTTCATCAATAGTTCCAGTTGATGCAAAAAATTTTATATAATTCATAGCACTTGTTAAAGAACTAGAAAAATAATTTAAATTACCATAAATATTATTATTATTGTTATAGTGTATCCAATTACAAATATATTTTTTATAATCATTTGTTCCAGAACGACCAAAGTTTGTTAAATCAAATTCATAATAATTTCCAACATTTGCTTTTAAATTCCAACCTTGAAAGTCATAGTAATTTGAAGTGCTTCCCGAACCAACAGCATGAGAATTAGAAATTAACTGTGCATAATGAGAACCAAAATTTCCAGTAAAAGAAATTGTAGACCCGTTGTCTGGTGAATCTGCAAATCGTAAATCTGATGGTGTTGAATGTGTAAGATTATGCACTACTATTTTAAATCTATTATAGCCTGTCATAATAGAACTATTGAACACAACTTCTGAAACACTAGAACTTATATTTGTTTCTGTAATTTTAACTAACCCACCAGTTGCAAAAGGTAATGCAGTTACACTAGATAAAGTATTATTGTTTGCTCTAATTATTGCCATTAGCTAATCCCATAAAGTTTAATAAATCCATCAACATAATTACCTGTGCTTAATGCGAATTTTAATCCATCTTGTGCCTGTGCTGTTGTAGACGAGCCTGTAAAACTATTGATGACTAGATTTGAACTACTAGACCACAAAGCATTTTGACCAACAACATAAGTTAAATCACTTGCATCATCAGGGTCTATAACATAAAAATGTCCACTCACAGGAGCTGTTGCACCATAACTGCTTGAAAAGGTTGAAGTTAAATTAATAAAACTTTGTCCATCATCACCAAGAGAACCAACAGTTGAACCTTGACCATAAACTCCCTGTGAATGATAACCTGAAGTTAGTTCAGTTGCACCACTTAAAAATGTTAATCTTGGAATTGAATTTGTACTTCTTGTTAGTTTATATAAAACCAAATAATTATCATATCCTGTCATTAAACCTTGAAGAGTAGCAGAGGTACTTGATGATAAAGTTGTTGTATTTAATAATGTTAAACCACCAGCACTACCAAAAGATAAATTACCACTACCATCTGTAATTAATGCTTTATTTGCACTTGGTGCTGTGCTTGGCAAGACTAATGTATACGACTGACCTGCCGAATGTGGAGGTGATTTAATTTTTACTCCGTGGCTATTCTGTGAGCAGTTAAGTTGTATTGCTCCATCTGTACTACCACCATCTCCTTTACTAATTATAGTCGGTGCAGTAGCTAACTTGTCATTTGTTACAGTATTATCACTAGGAGTTCCAATATCTAAAACATCTCCTAATGCTAAAATAAAATCTATTGAATCACCTGTTACTAAATTACTTGCGAAAGAAATTGTACTGCCAGATACATTGTATGAACTTTGTGGAGATTGTACAATACCATTTAGACTTACAATAAGATGATTCGCACTAGCAGGACTATAGTTAGCCGATCCACTTTGTAAAGTATAAGCAGCTTGACCATTAACTACTGTAATAGCATCTAGCTTTTTATATGCTCCAATTTCTGGTTGTTTTCCTATGTATGGCATTAGCTACCATCCTTTGGGTATTTCTTTTTTATTGCAGTAACATGTTCTTGAAACTTTGTTATTCCATTCTCTGCTATATATTCAAGCTGTTGTTCAACAGTTCCATATTCTACTTTTCTATTAGCTATTGCTGTTGCATTTTTTTCTAGTTTATCTGCATCAGATTCTTTAGATTTAAGTTCGTCATCTGTTGGTTTAGCTTTATCTTTAATATTCCATTCAAAAATATATGCACCTTTACCATCATCTTGCAAAGTTACTTCTGATAAAAAGTTAACACTTCTTCCCATATATGCTTCTATTTTTTTATCAAGATTTGCCATATTAAACTCCTAATTTAAATGCTCCAAAATAAGTATGAGGTGTAGTTGCATTACCATAAGCTGTGGGAGTTCCACTTGATAAGCCTGGATATGAATAAAACTCAATGTAATCACTAGAACCATTCATATCAAAAACACCAACTGCTATTGGGTTACCACTATTTGCAGGATTATTTCTAAAATCTATATACCCATAAACTCTTATACTACTTGATGTTCCATTCTTAAAAATTTCATTTAATATCCAATTAACTGTTCCTTGACCTTCACTTGCATATTCAGAATTTGCAAATACAAAATATTTTCCTGCCGTTGTGGGTGTAAATCTATAATTAGTTGAGTTGTCATATTGCCCACCAGAGTCAAAAGTTTCAGTATTGCATAAAAGTTTGTTACGAGCATTATTAGTTAATGTTTGATTAGCACTTAAATACGCAAAAAATGCAGGGGTATTATCATCACCACCTACACCAGTTGCTAACGAATCTGTTAATATTTTACTTAATGGCATAATTTATTCCTTTGGGTATTTATCCTTAACTGCTTTAATTGTTTTTTTCCAACCATCAATTCCATTGTGATATATATCATCTAATTGGTCGTTAATTGATGGGTATTCATTTTTTCGTTTATATTGATATTCATTAGGATCTTTCCAAGCATTTACTTTTGTCCAATTAATAATAACTTCTTTATTATCTTTATCTGTTGCAACAATGTTTTTTTCTGTGTTGCCTTGTATAGTTACAACTGAACTATGTGTTGCTCTTATTGCTTTATCATAATCCATTATGCACCTATTTCTAAACCTATTATTGTTGTTAAACCACAAAAATGAGTATCGTCATTTCTTCTGTTTATATATTGTGTAGCACCATTAGAAGAACGAAATTCCATTCTATATATTGTAGCACTTGTAGTGCTTGGGCTATCTAAAAACATTAAAGGATAAGCATCATAATATGCACCATTTGTAGAGTATGTTGCTGATGTATAATTAAGGGTTGCACCACCAGTACCTACACCAACTGCTGAGTAACTTGCACCTCCAACAGACCTTGCAAATCTTACTGGCATATGCCCAGTATCGTGATTACCACTTGTACCTATTTGACCTAATAATAAAACTTTACTACTTGTACTTGCTAAAGAAGAAAAAGTTATACTGCAATTAGTAACTGCAACATAAGAAGTGCTTGTTGTAGATATATGAGTTGTTAATGCTCCACTTTGCACTTGCAATACTTTACCTCCACCTGCTTCTGCAAAACTATTATCACCTCTTAAAAATGTACTGCTACTTGCTGTGCCTGTTGCTGATAATTTTGCTATTGAAACCGAACCATCTACTAATTGACTTGTACCAACACTACCACTTGCAGGATTAATTGTACCTACGGCTCTACCTATATAAACACAATACATATCATCTGAACCTGCTGTTGCTTCTGACAATGTTAATGCAGTACCACTTGCTGAATATGCTGCAGTAGGTTCTTGTCTTACATTGTTTATAAACAAAGCTATATCATTAGCACTTGTTACTGAATTAGATAACGTATAAGACGTTGTTGCACTTGTTGTAAAATCTTGTTTAGCTAGTGTCTGAAACGATGTTGTTGGTGCTGACCCTAGATAAGGCATTCTATGTTTGCTCCATGATTGATACTGACATGTCTAAAGCAGATCCTGCTGATGCTTGAGCTTTAACCACATCGGTTGTTTGTAATACTAACTTTTGACCACCAAACACTTCTAATGTTGTATTTGCTGGAATACTTACTGATTTTAACAAAAAGATATTAGCATTTGTTTCTGTATCAGATGTATCTGAAACCAGTTGCACATCTGCTGTGATTGCATTACTAGTAATATTACATAGTGACATTCCTAAAACAATCGTAGTAGTTGCACTCGGTACAGTATAAACTGTAGCTAAAGAGCTGTTTGATACAGCAGCTTTAGTTTTTATTTTAAATGTATTTGCCATGTTTTCTCCTTTAACCTAAAGCAATAGCCAATGCTGTAGCATCAGCAAGTGAAGTTTCACCATCAGCACCTGCACTTCCTTGTGCACCAGTGTTACCAACTGGAATGCCAAGTGTGAAATTTAAAGTAGCAGCTTGAGTCGTGCCTGAGTTTGTAATAGCAACTGTAGCACTACTACCAGCACTCAAAGTGTTTGTCGTTACAGATCCAACAGCTACAGTAGCTCCATTAGCATCTACATAACTTTTAGTAGCTGCATCTTGAGCTGCTGATGGATTAGTAACATTTTTAATACGTCTGCTTGTTGCATCAAATTGATCGGTACTGTCTTTTGTTAAAGCATCACCAGCAATATCAATAGACTCTTGAGCCATATTAAAAGCCTGAATACTATCGTTGTCTAAATCTGATTCCTTAAAGACAGAACCAGCAGCATAATCAACGAGTCTTGTAGATTGACTTGTTGCTCTTCTTATCTCAACTATTGCATCTTGAGCTGGAGGTGTTCCAAACTGTATTTGATTAGAACTAGGAAAAGTGTAGTGAGTTGTAATTGTCTTGGTTACTCCATCAACCTTTACGATAACATCATCAGTTGATCGGTAACTAAAAGGTACACTGAATGTAGTGGTACTGTTATTGCCAGTATAACGATTTAAAGCAAATGCCATAGTTTTTCCTTATTGTTGTTTATAATCTTTTAGGTCTATATCAAGAGGAGGAATAGTAGTTTCTTTCATATCCTCTTTTGTTTCCTCATACCATCTAAGCAATCCTATTAAATCACTTCCAGTCTGAGTTTGTTTTGTTGTTTTTGTTGCTTTTTTATTGGTTACAATTCTTGATAACACATCTTCTATTGCATCTTTTTTAATGTCTGCTAGTTCAGACCTAGTTTCAGTAATACCTTGTCCTTTTGCTTTTTCACTTCCTATTGGAACTTTATTAGCAGCAATATCAAAAAGTAAATCAGTAAGACCATTATCTCTCATTTGTTGTACAACTAAATCCCAAAGATTACCTTGTACTTCAACACTTCTTTTTAGAGTTTTGTCATATTGTCTTACTGTAACTTCAACTGTATTTAATCTTACACCAGGCAACATAGAAGACTCTGGTTTTAATTGAAAAGCAGTGCCAGCACCTTTAGCTGCATTTAAAAAATAATCGTGTACTATTGCTTCTTTTTTATAAATTTGATCTATTCTTTTTTTGGTAACTTTTCTACCTTGCCTTTTTAAATCCTCTTCAATCTGTTTTTTGTATCTTTCTATTTTTTGTTTTTTAGGATAACCCAAAAACTCTAACCCAAAAGATGACTTCCAATCAACAATTTCTGCTGGTCTTCCTAAAAAAGTGTATGACTTAGAAAAGTTTGTAGCTCCTTGTCTTTTAAACATTGATTCAGCATACTCATCAAAGTATTCTGGATCAGCTAACTCAGGGTCAAATAAATAAGAAGTGTTTTTTATTTGTCCACCAAAAGGTATAAACTGTCGAGATATTTGGCTTAGTCTTTCAAACATAGCATCACCAAATTCATAGTCAGTATCATCAAGCTCATCTAACATGTCTCCTATAGCTTTAGGAGCACCTAATAAATTCATATCTCTAAATGTTTTTACAATACCTAAAAAAGTTGCATGTATTTTTTCATCAAGTAATTGATACTCTTTTTCAACATTTATAAACTCTCCTTGTTCTCTTTTTAATTCAATATCAACTTGATACTGCATTATATTCCAAAGCATTCTTAAAGGAGCACCAAAAGGATCAAACAAAGCTATGTTTCTTGGTTTTCCATTTATTGTAATTGTATAAGGGTCATCTTGCTCTGGATTTTGTGCTTGTTGTTTTTGATTTACCCAATTAAAAGGAGCACCTTGAGCTTCTCCTTTTATAAATTTCATCATACCATAAGCAATTACCATTTGAGACAAATTTAATTCTGTCATAGCTCTAGCTTGTCTAACAGTTCCATTTTCACCTCTTAAATCTTTTACAAACCTTGGAGCAAAAAACTGCAAGCCTGGAGCTAGTCTTGTAGAAAATTCTGCAAGTCTTACAGGGGTTCTAAAGAATATTTGTCCTATAACTCTGAACAAAGGATGTCGAGCAACTAAACCCTCGTAGTATTTAGCAATAGCACTTATGTTGTATTTACCAACTTTACCATCACCACCTTTTCCAGAAAAGTTTCTTTTAAACAACATATCCAGTATTTGTACTAATGCATCGTTGTCTGTAGCAGTAAGAAGATCTTTATCGTTCTTTGATAGTTCATTTGTAACCCAATCTTTTAAAGCTTTTCCCTCAAGACCTCTGTTTTTACCATCAGCTAAAACAGCTCTTAATGAGTCCATAGAAAATGAATATGCACCTTTTATCTGCTTATCTACTTTTTCAGCTATAAAATCATTTAACTCTTTACCTTTTAGACCTTTAGAAGCTCCTTCAATAGTTGCTTCTTCTGTATATTTTCCTTTAATGATACCTCTGTAAAAAGATGTTTCATAAAAACTATCTGTTGCTAATAGTAATCTGTTAAATATTCTTATTTGACCAATACTTGGTATTTTACCTTTTATACCTTTTTTAAGCATTGGTGGCATTTCTAAATACTTATCAGAAGTTCCTGATAGAATAGATTTTTCATATCTAAATGCTAACCTTGCATTCTTTAAAGCTTGTGCAAAAACTTCAGCTTGACCTGAGTAAGTTGCCACCATACCTCTAAATTTTATAGGATCAAAACCAGAAGAAACATAATTAGCAACTGGTTTTATAAAGTAGGTAGCAATAGATGGAATAATATTTCGCACTGTAGAAGCTAAACTTAAAACATTTGATATTGTAGACTCGCCTAAAAATCTTTGTATTTTATAAAACAAACCTGGCTTACCATACTTTTCATCCATGTGTTTTTGTATTAAAGCTTCTCTTTCTATTAGCTTGTCAGAAACTAAACTGTAATCTTGTTTTCTTCTTGCTTCCTCAATTTCACCAGCAACTTTTTGTATTTTATAAGTCAACTCGGCTTTTATAGCTTCACCAGATAATTCAGAAGAATACTTTAAAAGTCTATCTACTTCATCTGGAGTAGCTTCTTCTATGTTTCTTATAGCTACTTCTCTTAAATCTTCTTTAGCTAATTCACCTTTAATATTAAAAGTTCTTCTAACTCCTAGTCCTCTACCTGATGCTTCACTAAGATGTCTTCGAGCTTCCTCTAAAGGAGCTAGTGCATCATATAAATTTTGACCAGTTTCTAACAAATCAAGTCTATCTTGATAGTTTAATTTATCACCCTCATCACTATATATTTTGGCTATCTTAGAATTTAATTTTACAATATTAGTTACTTCATTATCTATTAGTTTTGCTAGAGCTTGTTCTTGACCAGAAGTAAATTCTGTATGAAATAAAGTTTGACCAATCTCAGGATCTTTTAAACCTAAGTTAGTTAATCGGTTGTTGAATATCTTAACAGCTTCACCAAGTATTTTGTAGTTTTGTCTGTTATCTAAAACACCTACTGGATCTTTACCAATCTTTTGTTTGAAATCATCAATAAAATCTGTAAGATCTTTTACAGCACCATTTCCATCAAATGCAGTTTCTAACTCGGCTCTTAACTCTGGATCAAGATCAACCATCTTGTCTTCGTCTAAAGTTGGTCGTGTTTGTGGTTTAGGTTTAGCTGGATAAACTAAACTTTTAATTTTTCTATAACCAAGCTCTGCACCTTTAAACGTGCCATAAGCCATCCCACCAAAAGCAACATTTAAACCTGCACCTTTTGCAGCTCCACTTAATATTTCTGATGTGTCATAACTATCTTTTATAGTTCCATCTTCATTTAAAGCTTCTCCAGCAATTCTTACAGCTTGTCTTGAAGTGTTATCAACTGCACCCATCGCAGCTCCTTGAATTGCCAAGCTTGTACCAGTTGTTAATACAGACCTTATTTTAGCTTTTATACCTTGTCGAGCAGCTTGCTTCCCAAAAAACCCAACTCCTAATGTTCCAAAAGAAATAAGGTTTGTAGGATCAGATGCTGTGCCTGCAAGAAATCTAATAGTGCCAGAACCAGTAAAATTATCTAAACTATCGTAAGCATCCATAGCATATAGAAAAGCTTGTTTTTGTTCCTCTGATCCTTTACCAATAGCTGTTGCTGTTACAGCCATGCTCGTGAGGTTGTAATTAAATAAACCCATGTGGTCTAAACCCCACTTTGCTATATCTTCGTCAGACTGATAATTTCTACTGTCTCTGTTCTTTTTTCCAAAAGCTCTTTCAAATAAAATTTTAGAAGCCTTAACAAACTGAGGGTCGTTTATTAATGTTTCATCAGTTATAGAAGTTCCCTCTGGCTTTTGATAATAATCAAACTTTCTTTCTTCTGCCATTATTCTTTAAATAAATCAGGATTAGCTTTTATAAATTCTATAAGCTGTTTTCTTGTTGTAGGGTCTTGAGTTATATCTCTAAAGTTTGGTATATCTACCTCACCCTCATCATATAATTGTTTAATTCTTTCAACATTAAATAATACTGGGTACTGTTGTTTTAACTCAGTTTGTACTTTTTCAAAAATACTTTTAGATGCTTCTCTTAGATCAGCATCAAGAACTGATTGTTTATTTCTTATCGCTTCTGAAATAAATTCAAACATGTATTCATCATATTTATTTTCTGCAAATCTAAGAGGGTCATCATTATTTAGAGCAGCAAGAAATCTACCACCAGTTCTTTCCCTGAACCCAATGTCTGATTGTATTAGCTCTATTTGATTTTGCACTCTTGCTTTTAAATTTTCTTTTTCTGCATTTGCTACTTCTCTTTCAACAAAAGAATAAGCATTTGCATATTGATCTATATTAGAAATTAAATCTAATTTATCAGTTTCCGATAAACGTGGGTCTTTTGCGATTGCATCTAACTCTTCATCTAATTGTTGAGTAGGGTTTTCATCACCTATACCTATTATCCTAATTCTTTTTAAATAATCATTTTTTGTGATTTTTGATGTGTTAGGATTAGCTCCTTTACTTTGTAAAGTGCGAAAGTTATCAAAGGTATCTGTTTTATATACATTTCCATTTTCTGTTTTACTGAACAAAAAATCTCTTGGAGGGGAGGTAAGAAGCTTTTCTAATTTTTTAGGATCTTCAGCAGCTTCAAAAAAATCTTTCAATTTCTTTTGTTTTTGTTGAAATAAAGATTGCTCTTCATCACTAAGAGCAGCTCTTAAGTTGGCAGCAGTAATGTTAATTAGATCTGAATTTAATTTTGCTAATTTTAATTCTGTTGCTTGATCTCCTCTCATATCTTCTGGAATACTTTTTACAACTCCCTCGTAAATTTCCTCTTTAGTTTTTCCAGCTCGTGCTGATTTTAAATCATCTACAGGTTTATTTGCTTGAAGAAGTGCTCTAGTAATTAATTGGTCTACAAATAGTTCTTTTTTAGTTGATTGGTTTAGCCCTGTATCTTTATATGTAGACTCAAACACTTTTATATCAAAAGTTGTTTTGTTCTGAAAAGCATCTTCCATCGCATCATTAAGTTTTGATGAATAGTTTTCTTTTAAAGTTTCTAAATGTTCTTTAGCTCCCTCTTGTTGCAACTGATATTCAAACTGATTAAACACACTGTTGTAACCCTCTAATGCACCAGCTCCAAAAAATGGTCTATCTTTTATCTCTTCACTAAGCTGTTGTTTTTTCTGTTCATAGAATAATCTTCTAGCATCACTATCATATCTAAGGTTTTCATCAGCTAGTAATTCATCCATCAAACCTCTTGCCTGCTCAGTTGCAAATCTTTTACCTACTGCTTCAGTTATTCTACTTTTTATAATACTTGATTTATCTGGAAACAATTCACCAACTGCAACCTTATCAGCCAAGCCAGCTTCTTTGTCTTTTATAAACTGATCGGCATAAAAATCGACTAGTCTTAAATCTTCTTCTTCTTTTCTCTTTCTAATATCTTCTGCAACTTCAGCAGCTACACCTAAAGCATTTGCTAATTCACCAGCTCCTGTGCCAGCTTGTTGAGTACCTCCTCCAGCAAAAGCATCTATAGGTCTTGCTTGAGGTTGTAGTCCTGGTTGTGTTAAGTTACCAACTGGTTTATTTTTTGCCATATATTATCCAAATGCTGTTGATGTGTTTGTAGTTACTGCTGAACCTGGTATTTTAAGTGCATCACCTATTCCAGGAATAGCAGCTATTGATGCACCAGTAGATATAAGAGAGCCTAAGATGTTACCACCAACTGGCTGTTCTTGTTGTGCATATCTATTTGCAAGTGTTGCATAAGCTCTTGTTCTGTCATCATTTAGAGCAGCTACAGTGTTAGTAAAGTTTCTTTGAATTGTTTGGTTAGCCATACCAGCTTGCATCTCTGTATCAGCTAAAATTGCATCAACTGATAGACCACCACCAGGTATTGATTCACCAAGCCTTACTTGTTTAGTAGCTCGGTTTTCCATAGCTTCTACTCTAGCTTTTAATAGTTCTTGTCCAGACTTCTCAGATTCTTCTTGTTGTCTTCTATTTAAGATAGCAATATCTCTTCTATAGGCTGCATCTGCATTGGCTCGTAAGGTAGCATTCCTACCTTTAGCTGCTCTTTCTTCGTTCTCAGCTTGTATGTAATTAAAAGCTCCTGAAGCTACTGCAAAGACAGCACCGACAACTGGATCACACATTATTTAATTCCTTTGTAAATAAATAAAAATTTTCTTTTTTAACACCATAAGGTTTTTGAAATTTTACATCAAAGCCACACCACTGTAGCCACCTCATAGCTGTCTTATTTTTGTCGTGAACAAAATTATATAAGACTGGATATTTTTCACCTAAGTGGTCTACCCAAGTTCTACACTCTCTTAAAAATTCTTTTGATATACTTTTTATTGATGATGATGTTAACATCCAAGGTACTCCATAGTTAGTGCCATTAACACAATCAGAAACACCAAACATTCCTATAATCTCATTACCATTGACAATAGTGTACACTTTAGAGTTAGGAGCTTTAAATGCTCCCATAAGAGCATCAATAGGTTTATGACCATTCATAGCTCGTATCTCTTCAACATCTTCTCTTCTTAAACGAGGAGCTAGTATTACAGCATGAGTTTTAGTTGCTTCTATTACTTCGGCCATTATATTCTTTGTGATCTGATAGTATAGAAACCCTCCCACTCAGCTTTTTGAAAAGCACAAGGGAGATAACTATCAGAAGTTATTGATATAGTTACTCTGTCGTTTTTAGATAGAATAGGAAACCTAAATGTACCATCATCGAGTCTAACCTCTTCAATTAAACTATCGGATTCATTAACAATAATTCCATTAAATTCATAACTACTAGCAGTTCTAGATTTAGGAGCTACATTAATTACAAAGTGACCAGTATCTTCATAGTCAATACTCATAGTTCTTAACTGCAACCTACCAGAGTTAACTGTTACAGTGGCATTTTTTTCTTTGACATGTTGTTGTGAGAATTGATAAGTAAATGTATAAGGTATTCCGACTAAAGAAGCTGCTGCATTATAGTTACCAGTAGCTGTGACTGTTGTTGTAGATGTTCTAGTGAGTGTAGGAATATCAACACCTTTTCTACTAGACCAAGCTCCTGACTTTACAACCTTTACTGTGTCACTTGTAGGAATAGGGTAAGGCAAAGTCCAAGTCGTAATGTTAGTACCTGAGTTATAAGAACCAGTAAGAGAAGTTTTTCTATCTAGCCTTACATTAAAATCTAAACCAGTATCAGCAGGATATTGTAACTCCATCTTCTCAATATAAACACCATCTGTTCTTGCTATAATTAAGTACAAAGTGTTTTCTAATAAATCAATATTAAGAATAGTATCGTTGTCAGATAGTTCGTAAAACGACCAAGCTGATAGAGCTTTTTTAGCTCTTGTTATTGTTGTTTCACCAGAAGTAAAATACCATCGGTAAACATAGATTCTATTTACATCTCCTGAAGTAATTGCATAAAGTGAATCCTCAGAATTAGATGCAACCATTCTTTTTACATTATTTGGAATGTATTGAGGAACATGAGCTGTAATGTTTGCAGCATTCTTTGTAATATTATCTTCGTCTACAAAGTATTCCCTTACGTTTGTAAATGCACCTTTTTTATATGCAAAGTAAACATTATTACCAGCACCAACTGGCTGTACATTTGTGTCAACTTCGAACTCAGTGCTTGCAGTAATACTAATTGTTTCTGGTGTAAGATTACCATTTGATTCTAAAATAAACTGTGTTCTATCAGAAAAGAATAACAAACTTTCATTATAAGGTATGACCCTTTTCAAAATAGAAACATTAGTGTGACTAACTGTTACATCGATAGGTGAATCATCTAGTAAAGCTGTAACTGTACTAGGAAAGAAATTAAAGAAATCACCAGCTCTACTTAAGATTACATTCTCATCAGAAATAAATCCAAGTCTATTTTTATGAAAGAAAACACCATTAATAGTTTGTCCTACAAAACTTGGATCAGGAACTGAATCTAAATCTCCTACAGTTCTGTCATCATAAGTTGCCCTATCAAACGTAAATGCACCACCAGACAAAGCAAGTTTATGTGGCATTGTTGTATTATTTATTTGAAAAGTAATGCCTGGTTTTATAGTTTCTTCATAGTCACCTGAAGTAGAAGTGGCTTTGACATAATATTCATCAAACTCATTTCCTGGATCACCAAGTATTTTAAAAATATCCCCAATACTTACTCCTGAAGTTGGAAGTTGAGAGAATTGGTTTTTCTCATCAGCAATACTTCCTGGTGTAGTACCAGTGTTCATAGCAACTGTTGTTTTCTTATTTATAATAAAAGTAAAATCAGCAACAGTTAAAAACTCTAAATCAGTTGAGGGATTACTGCATACTAAATAACCTGTACCATTAGGTGTGTTTACAGTGACAGAGTTACCACTTAGATCATAAGCAACTATAGATGCAGTTGAATTGTCACTAGTAACAACAACTATATATTGATTGCTTGTATCTCTGTTTACAACATGGATAGCTGCATTACTTAATGATGAAGATGAAATTTTTGCTACATGTTCTGTTGGTGGTCGTTTAAGTAAACCATCAACAACTGAACTTATTCCATTAATTTGACTATCACATTGTGTAAGTTGTCTTAATGTAGCTGGTTGCTGTGAAACACCATTAATTAAATTTGGTATTGATGTACTGACTAAAGGCATTGGTTACCTCAAGGCTCGTCTTAGTACACCCCTGTTAACAATCTTACGAGTGGTAAAGTTGTCATTAAGTACGTTGTAATCTTGTGTTTGTGCTTCTATTTGTTCAAAGTATAATAAAGCTTCATTCTCATCAGCTTGAGTAAATCCTGATAAAGTTTGTGATCCTAATATTCTATTTTGAAATCTTCGTGCTGATTTAACTGTTATATATCTTCTTATATGTTGAGGTAAATCTGTAAATTCTAAGAGTAAAACCATAGTAGTAAACAGAGTACCAGTGAAAGTTGTAAAACTTCGTTGCCCTCTATCATATAACCTTGTTCCTCTTTGTACGACATCGGTTTGTAATGATTGACCAGTAGTATCTACACTAACACAATTAGCAGGTAAATCTATTTCTCCATCTGTATTAGGAGTAATAGGAAAGTTTATTTCTGTATTACAGTGTAATCCTCTAGATTGAATTTCTACATTTGTTTCATCTAAAATACTTTCAGCAATAGAAACATCAGCAAGAGTTGCATCATCTAAAGATGAAACTGGAGCTTCACCTATTGATGCAAGCATAATGTTTACAGCTTGTATTTTACTAGTCGGTGTTAATGCCATTTAAATATTCCTAAGTTAAAAAAAGGAGCACCATTACGATGCTCCTTAATTGAGTAGTGTTATGCTGTTTGAATTTGAACAGCAGCTTCAGGTCTAAGAACACCATGGCCAGCAGCATATTTTGCCACCATTAGTGTACCTTGTCTTCTGATGTCATATTCTGACTCGACTGCAAGATCCATTAATTTAACTGTACCCACAGCAGATGGGTGTGTAATAACAGCAACTGTATTTGCAGCAGCAGATACTTGTTGTCCATTAGCACCACCAGCATCTACACCAGTACCAGTAATATTGGCAGTTGGTAGATGAGGTACTTTAATTAAATTAATACCAGCTAACTGAGGAACTTGTCCTGTTGCGATTGAACCTTGACCTGAAAAGTCAACATTCACAGCATTTGTTCCATTAGCTAAAAGATAATATTGCTCTGGTTTTAAGAAACAATATCTGTCTTCTGATGGTACATAGTTGTCATCCAATGTTTCGGCTGCTGAGAAAATACTAGCAATCAAAGATGTTGCACTAGTATTCGCATCTGAATCAGTAATGACTGTTCCTGATGGATAACTTGTATCACCCACATTAGCTGTAGACGTATTTGCAGCAGCAACCATCATTTGTAAAACGTGCTTATCCATTTGGAAAGCAAGTGCTCTACCCATCTCTTGCGAGTAGATAGATCTTACATCATAATGATTTTTTGCTTCATCGATATTAGCAATGAAGTGATGTGATATTAATAGGTCATTGATTTGAATAATTTTCTCATTGTGGTTCAAATCTGTACCTACGATTTCAGCTCCAGGAGTGTGGTAAGCAGCACTTGATCTTCCCATTACTGGAAATTGGGCACTTTTCCCCTGGGCTATTTGCCTGACAAGATGTTTGTCCATTGTTACAGCAGTTCTTTCAAATGATTCCATAACCTCACCACTGAACACTTTAAGAAATAAAGAGTTTGCATTAGCATAGTTACTATCATTTGCATTAACTGCACCTAGTCTTGAGACTGTTGCATTAGTCATGTTTTATCTCCTTGATAAAATAAGTTAATATAAATGTTTTCTATCTACACCTTACTTCGCAAAAGTATTCTCCTCGGAGAGTTTTGTTCGTTTTGGTTTTGATTAGAGTTTGGAACGAGCCAACTTATCTTGAACTTCTTGTTGATAAGATGGATCTTTACGATACTCTGGTTTTGCCATGTCAGCAGTGACTTGACTCCAGTTATCATATCCGACTCCAGTGGATGCAGCAGATTTACCACCAACTAGTGATGGGTCTGTGCCCTCTGAACTTGTATATCTAGCATTTAAACCTTGTACTGCAAGATTTATTTGAGCTACATCAGAACTGTTAACAGCAGTGTTGAAAGCATTAACTTCATCTTTTGATAAACTATCTTTCGCCCAGTTAACCATTTCTGTATAATGTTCTTTACCACCTACAGTATTGTAAACTTGGTTTTGAACATTTGTTGCTAGTGCCTGTTGACCTTGAATATATTGATCAACGACATTTCTTGGTATACCTTTTTGTTCCATCTCAGCATAGCTTGAGTCAGAAAGACTACCATTACTGTTATATTCATTTGAATACTTACCAAAATCTAAACCTACAGACTCCAATGCTTCTTCTGCATTTTCACCTTGTATTTCTAAAGTATCATCTTTAGGTTTTTCTGTTGGTTGTTCTTTTGGTTCTTCAGCTTTTTGTTTTTGTGTAAGCTTTGTGTATTCACCCTGAAGTGAGTCATAAGCTTTTGCTAAGTCTTCAGGAGACTTAAACTTTTCTTGTAACCACTCAGGTCGTCCTTGTGTTGTTGTTGCTTCTTCCTTAACTTCTTCTTGAGGTTTCTCGGAAGTAGTTTCTTCTGATTTTATTGTAACTGTTTCAACCATGATTAACTCTTTACAATAATTGAGCCTTGAGCATTACGATACTTTTTACCTGGTTCGGCAGTTTGTGCATTCCATAATGGTAGGTCTTCAATTTTTAGTTCTTTAGTTTTGGTTTCTTCTGTTGGATTATCCTTATCACTAAGGGTCTTACTCAGTTTCATTTGTAGTTCCTTGTTGTTGTTGTTGTGGTTGCTGGAGATTTTGAGCTGAAGCTTTAGCATATTCTTTTACAGCTCCAGGTGCAGCTTTCTCCATAGCAGAGTTTAACATTTGTTGCTGCATAGCTTGCTGCTGTTCTTGAACTTCAGCAGCTAGTTGCTCGTCAGTTTTAATTAGACCTGACGTATCTATTCCATGACCAGTAGCTAACCTAGTTATCAAGTCACCAAAGTCAACTCTTTGAATTGTTTCTGGATTAGCTTGAGCTAGTTGAATAACATCTGTCATAAAGGTTCTAAGCTTATTAAGATCATTACCTCTACCAAGAGCTTCAATACCAGTTATAATTACTGGAGCTACTTTGTCTTTTGGAATCTTTGGTATCTTACCACTTGATGACATCCTTTGCATAAGAATATTAACAATAGGTAATTGCATTTCTTGAGATAGAATAGAGTAAACACCACCGAGTGCTGTCTCTAATTCTTGAGCCATATATCTAATTTCTTCAGCAGTAACTCTTTCAGCTTTTCTTTGTATTGCAGAGTTAAGTAAGAAATCAAATGCTAGTCGTTCTTCAATTCTTGTAATAGCTTGAAGAGACACTTGCATGTCTGCTCTTTTTTCAGTTTGTAAAACTCGTACATCATCAGGTTGACCAGTAATCACTGCACCATTTTCAGCTTCAGCTATATCTCTTTTTCGTGTAGTAGCATTAGGCCTTACTAAGAATACAACTTTAGATGTAGCAGCAGCAGCTTCAACCAATGCTTCGGTCAAACCCTCTAGACTTTTTAAGTCTCCTATAAATTCTTCGCAGTAACTTCTACCATAATCTTCATTATCAATTCTAACCATCCTTAATGGTATAAAAGGTAAAAGTTCTTTTTTGTATCTTCCTTGTGACTTAGGAATAATTACATCTTTAACTTCTTGTTGAACATTATAAAAATCACCATCTTTTGTAACAACAGTAAATACCTCAACATCTTCATCTTGATTTTTTATGTCAGCTTGTTGTCTAATTTCTTCATCAAGTGACATCGGTGAAACCATTTCTTTTACAATGATTTCTAATACCTCACCTTGTGGATCTCTTTTTACACCAAAAGAGTGTAAAGGAAAAACTCTTAGATTTCCTTTCTTAGGTAAATGCAATAAGACGTTGCCACCTACAATTAAATGCTTAAGAGCTTCAAATACTGGAACTCTTATAGCTGAATTTTCAACTTCAGCCTGTATTTCTCTTTCTATGTTAGCAAGTGTATCTTCTACTTTTGTTTTTAAACCAGGTTGATTAACTAATTCTTTTTTAGTTTTTGAGTCAACAGACAATCTAAAGAAAGGACTATTAGGTGGAAACAATAACAGTAATAGTTTACTAGCAAGGTTGTTTACACCTCGTGAACCAACAGATTGGTAGGGTTGATATAAATCATTACTATAAGAAAAACCCTCATAAGGTAATAAAGAGGGTATAGTTAACTCAGCACACTCTCGTGCTCTATCAAGATAAAGTTCTCTTTCTGTTGCTAACTTTTCGTATCTGCCTGATGCACTCATTTTAATTAGGTATGTTTAAACCTGAACTACCACCATAAGAACCACTTCCTAAAGCTGTGTCAGAACCAGTAGTCTTCAACGAGCTTCTTCCTTTTTTCTTTTTCTTTTGAGATTCATTATCTACCAACTCAGGTGTTTCAATGTCTGATGGGTCAGTAAGAGGTGGTGGAGGTGGGGGTGCAGGTGGGGGTTTCGGAGCACTAAATACACACATATTATTCTTCCTTGTTTTCTTCGTTTTCTTTTAATGTTATTAACCATTGAACAACTGACCTTTGACCAGATTTAAACCATATCTCTCTATCAGTAAGTTTTATATCTGGACACTCATTTGGAAAAATCTTATCAAGTTCGTCTATAAGATCTTCTAATTTATAAGGTAATTGTTCCATGAAATGTTTCTAAAACCAGTAGTACAGCTATCTTACTGGACAAGCTCCTGTTGCACATTCGTCATCTTTTAGCTCTTCTAATGAATTTGCCGAGTTAATATCTACAGGCTCTAATTGTTTTACATACTCATCGTGTTCTTCTTTAGTTACTACTTCTTGTGGTAAGTAAGGATAACCAAGGTCAGAAGCTGACTTTGTAGGATCGTTTCTGTAAAGAAAAGAAACACCTATGTAAATATCCCAATTCTTAAGTAACCATTCTATTATTGCTGGAACTTCTTTTTTATCATACGAGATTGTAACTGAGCAGTTATGGTCAACATAGTTTTCCATTAACAGTTTATATCTATTTAATTGATCAACTGCTGCTTCTAGGTTCACTTCTTTACCATCTACTTCTGTAAAATCAACATTGTCATGACAAACAGGAAATGTAACTAAAACACTTGTATCATCATAAGGATTATCCATAACCTTGTAGTTACTTTGTTTTAATTTTTCTACAAGGGGGTCACTTTTAGAAAAGTTAATATTATTAAATATGTATTTACCTAATGGTTTATGTACTCCCTCAGTAGTGTCCATTATCTTAGATAAAGTTCCACTTGGCTTAACAGTAGTTACAGCTTTAGGTCTTGGCATATTAAGTTCTTCAGCCATACTTTCAGCTCCCTTAACTGCTATTTCTTTTAATCCTTTAAATGATTTAGCAGAGTCACAATGTTCCCAACTTACAATTCCAGTTAGGCCAACTCCACATAATCGTAAGAAATTATTAAGCTCATGCCATGTGTCAGCTAACACTCCATCTTTTAGATTAACACAAGTTTGTCTATAGTTGGCTCTTGCAATTAAATAAATAGCTCTAAGTAAACCCTCCCAGTCACCATTGAATTTTCCTAAATCACACTCGACTAAGTTACAAAAATTTTTGTTACCTAAAAGTATTTCTGCACATGGATTTAAACCTTTAAACCATGCTGCTTTTCTTTTTGCTGTTTCAGCATTTATAAATCCAGGTTCTGAACCTCCAGCTTCTTCCATTAATTTAAATATATAATGTAGTTCTGCCTTTGTAGGTTTTTGATGAAACACTAATGAGTTATTAGATTGGCTTCTTTGTGGGTTATCATTAAAATGATCTTTTTTAGCTTTAGCAAAATTTTCCCACTCAGGATTATTATAATCTAATAAGCATATCTCTGCTGATCGTCTACTTGATAATACAGTTCCTACCCAATTAACAATGTCCAAAATATCCAAATGACTAAGAAGATTACCAGACCTCCTATTAAGTATGTCAACGATTTGTAAAAATGCTTTTGACAAAAGTTTATCGCCTTGCGAAATCCAACCATAACCTGAGAGTCTTGAACCCTCTGGCCTAATTTCAGAGAAGTCAATAACCAATTTTTCACAGTCATACTTACCAGCAAGAAGCTTTCCAAGACCTTTGCACCAACTTTCGGCACTATCTCCAATACTAACTTTCCAAAGTTTTTTATCTTTGTCATAAGATTCAATGTTGTCATCTCTACCTCCTTTCGTTTTTCTTTTTGTTCGGATGACTTCAACATTATGAATAGGCTTTTGAAATCCATTTAAAGTTCCAGTGACTGGTTGGAAACCCACACCACATCCTTGAAGCAATAACCAGAAAGCATCAACCACATCATAAACTGTTTCTACTCTTAGAAAGCTACAATTAAACTGAGAAGCTTCTCTTTTTTTAGAGACCTCAGTTCCACCTAACCATAGTGTTCTACCAGCTACAGATACTTTTCTTTCTAGAAGTAACTTTTTTAATTCAGTAAGCTCTTGTGACTCTTCATAATTTAAGTCATGTTTCTTAGCTCTAATCCATAACCATCTTTGATGACTAATAACTCTGCTTATAGTTTCTTCCCATGTTTCAAATTTATCGTTATCTAATGGTCGATTATAAGTTCTTCTTGTAATAACTTCTGCTCTCGTAGACACCATCTAGTTGTTCTCCTTTTCTTTAAATATTTTCCACTTGTTTAATTTGTATTTTTTGAACCAGACTGAGGGCTCGTTACATTTAGCTGCTCTAAATTTTCTTAGAGGATATTTTTCTTCGTACACTTCTATAAGTTCAATTACTGCTGACTTGCAGTTTGAAACTAATTGATTAGGATAGTGCTTCATGTGAAGCTTGTTATTTAACTCAAACCACAAAGTGACAATAAGCCAATCAAACATCTAGCCCAAGATTTTTTCTAGCATTTTGTCTGATTAAAAAAGTTTTCTTATCGTAACACCCCCACCCTTGAATCATTTCTGGATGAGTTAATGTTTCATCTATATATTCATTTATTATATTTGTGATGTGGTTAATTTCACACTTCTCAACACCACCATAAACTTTTTCTTCACCAGTAATTAAAAACAATATTAAGACCCACTTCATGACACACCTGCTTCTTCTCTAAGCTTTTCTTCATCTGCAATTAGAAAATCAATATAAGCTCTAGCTTTTTTAAGATCCTCAATGTGCCCTCGGTCTTGATACCTACATATATATTTAATTACGTTGCCCTGACAGAAACTTAGTTCGTTAGCAAGTATAAAATTTATTGGTTGAATTTTGTGCTGACTATAATGGTCAGGATTAATTGCTTTATCTTTTTCTTCTTTTAATGCTTTCGCAATATCATAATACATTTGGACTCCATAGTTTTATTTGTTTGTTTTTAAAATCGTAATCACTAGCTCGTAAGATTCGAGCCATACGAGCTTGTAACAAGGCTTCGTTTTTATCTAAGTTTGCTTTTGCAAAACAATTTAAAACAGCTTGCCAAGAACATTCCTTAGTTAAAATTTTATCAGCAGTTACAGCTCCTATGCCTGGTACACCTGAATAGCCATCAGTTGCATCACCAGTCAGTGTTTGTTTTAGAAAGTTGTAGTCAGCTACTTCTTCACCTATCTCGTGTAGTTGGCCACTTTTCCATAACAATCCTGGAATAGTCATTAGGTCTTTATCTTCAGATACGACAATTTTCTTATCTTTAATAAGAGTAGGATGTGTAGATAAAATTCCCAATACATCATCAGCTTCAAGTTCAGGTCTTACATAAGTTTCATAATTATCTGTAATCCAGTTAACTAATGCTTTGTAGCAGACAGGTTTTCTTATTTTTTTTCTATTTACTTTGTAATTAGGATTAATCTTTTTTCTAAAGTTTTCCTTATCAGTAAAAGCAAAAACAACTTTGTCGGCTTTAGTTGCTTCAAGCAAATGATCTACATATTGTTTTATTAGACTAGAAGCTTCCTTTCGGTTACTCCAAAGTGTCCAGACATCTTCACCCCAGTCAACCTCATGCTCACTTGCAGAGGAATATTGATAAGCACAGATATCTCCATCAATTAATAATGTTGTCATTTAATACCTTTGTGGATAGATCTATGTTTTATAAACCTTATCTTTTTTGTATGAGGATTATAATGTAAGTATTTAACACCAAGTTTTTTTTGTGTTGGAGTTCTTGAGGATAGTCTTCCATCCTTATAACTTTTAACATCAACAAGCATCAATTCACCAGAATCAACATTTAATGCTATTAAATCAACAGCTCCAGTTTGGCCACTATTTTTAAAAACCTCATATCCTTTAGACCATAGCCAAGCTATACAATGATGCTCTGCTATATCTCCTTTACGTTGAGGACTAATGTGTTTGAGACCAATCTTTTCCCACTCGGTATTCGCAATCCAACTCACATCGGAAGTTAAACTTTTTCTCCGAGTTTCGGATTGCTTGCTTTGCGAGTTTTCCAAGCTCATCAGCATGCTCCTTTCTTGTTTCAATTTGTATTTCATCATGAACCCATGCTACTTGTTTGCAGTCTAGGTTATGCTGATGGATTAATTCGTGGACATCTATAATCCACTGTTTACAAATCAATGCTCCTGATGATTGTAGTAAAGTATTAAGAGCTTTGTGAGCTGACCTAATCTTTAGCTGCCTACCATCAAGACCTTTGATGTAACCTTTAGTTGCTTTTTGTTGAACGTCTTCTATTAATCTTTTGAGTGCTGGTGTTCTTTTCATAAAATCAGAAATAATTTTCTTTCCTGCCTTTACGTCTTTACCAAGTATCTCTCCCATCTTAGCTGCACCACAACCATAGACTAATGCATAAATAAAAGTCTTAGCTTGTGCTCGTGTGTCTAAGCCTGCTGCTTTTTGGTTTGCAGTGTGTATGTCTCCATCTAAAATTTCTTTAATGTAAGTTCCATTATCATAACGAGACATAAAGTGAGCTAAACATCGCAGCTCTAATCCTGACACATCAATACCAACTAAAACATTATCATCTTCTACAGTAAATAATTCTCGACACTCTTTACCATAAGCAACAGTAGTAGCAGGAACTTGTCCTACGTTAGGATGACTGTGGGTAGCTCGACCAGTTACTGCTCCATTAGTATTTACACTTCCATAAATCCTATTGTTCTTAACAAGTTTTAACCAAGCTTGTCTTCCCTCGGCTAACTGTCCAATTCTTTTTTCTATCGTATAATATTCAACGAGAACTTTTGATTCAGGGTATGGTAAACTTTTTAAAACATCTTCGTCTACTTTTGGCTTACCATCATTTGTATACTGTTTAGGTTTCCATCCTCTAAGATTTATCAATCTGTTTGCAACATGATCTCTTGAGCTTGGATTAAATTCTATGACCTGAACTTTTTCAGTTGGTATACCTTTTCTGTACCCTAGTTTTTTGTTATTTACTTTTGGTATAAAAGGTGTTCTTACTTCCCAGTCAGGAAAAGAATCTTTAAGTTGTTGTTTTAAACTTTCTCTTTTTGCAGCAAGCCCACTATACAATCGTTGAGCTTTAGTTGTATTAAATTTAAAACCATTACACTCTTGCTGATAAATTATTTCAGCTAATCTATGTTCAAGCTCTATTGATTCCTCACTATATTTTTTTTCACAAATCTTTTTCCAAAGGGAGTCAGTGACATGAACATCTTGAATACAATATGATAACATCTCATCATTGAATTGTTCCCAAGATCCTGTGTAGTCTCCCTTAGTGTTTTCTAATCTAACACCCCAAGCTTGTAATGAGTGTCTACCAATTAGCTTTGTCGGAAAATCTTTTGTCTGAAAATCTCGTTCTTTGATATCTGACCAGATTAAACGAGTTAAGACTAGGGTGTCTCTGACCTTACCTTTGTAATTAAAGTCATATACTTTTTTTAAAGCTGGTAAGTCGAACTTAATTATGTTGTGACCTATAATACAGTCAGCTTGCTCTAATCTTTTAAGACCATCTTGAATATTATCAGCATAAGTTTCTACCTTATTTGTAGATGTATCTTTTAAAACAAGACAATGAACTCTATCCAAGTCATCAAGCAGTCCATTTGTTTCAATATCAAATATAATCATTCGTCTTTTGGTAGATAAACCATTACAAAAGAACCACACCCAGGACAACTAAGGTTTGTTTCCATACAAAACTCAGGGTCTTCATGATCAATATCATGGTCACCACCCCAAATTAATTCAGTTCCACAATGCCAACATTTCATTAGTGCACACTCCTTACTTTTATAATTATTTTTTCAGCTTCTTCGTAGTCCTCTGCAAGCTCATCTAATAAATCTTGCATGTATATTTGACTTACAACATCAGGTGCATAGAGAACTAATGGCTTTCCATTTTTTTGTATTTTCTTAATAGCTCGTTCAAGAGTCTTCCCTAAGTTGTAAAGGTTGTCATCAGTAGTCATCATTGGCATCCTCTAACAGTCTTCCAGTTTCAGGGTTGTATATCAGGTGACCACATATTCCAGTCTCTCCAGTAAAACGATTTTTAAGAAGTCTTATTATTGTTCTATTCGGATCATCAGCTTGTTGATTTCTTTCTAAACTTAAAACCATGTCTGATAATTGAGCAATACTATGACTACCTCTTAGGTTAGTAAGTGAGATATTTTTACCCTCTTCAAAAGATGTGTCTGACTTAGGCCTATTAAGATGTGAAACACAAAGTAAACAGATGTTTAACTCTTGCACTAAGGTTCTTAAGTTAGTCACAAAGTTATCAATCATACGTCTTTCATCAGTTTGTAAGTTTGTAGAAAGAGCTATATGAAGATGATCTAAAATAATAAACTTACATCCACATGACTGTGCAAAGTATCTAATCCTTGACTGTAAGTTATCAAGCTCGGTTGCACCAAAGCTGTCATAAAGATATACCCTGCCAGAACCAACAGTCCGATTGTAAGGCTCAACCAAATCATCAAAAGAAACATCATTGCACTCCAGATGTAAAGGTCTCTCGACCTCAATGCCCATAAGACCGAGTGCAGTCCTTTTGATACTTTCTTCCAACATAATAAAACCAACACTTTCGCCTCCTTTAATAAGACTGTGACCTATCTCTCTAACAAAAGATGATTTACCAATTCCTGATCCTGCACAAATAGTAACAAGCTCACCACATCTAAGGCCTTTTGTTTTTTCGTTAAGAGATTTGTAAGGATAGTCTGATGAATAAACTAATTCGTTTTTACTAATTACATCCCAAATGTCTCGACCATCTACTATGCCATCAGGTCTAAAAATTTTTGCTTCCCATATTGAATTAAGCAGCTCCTTAACTTTACCTTTGACAACCATGTCATTAGGATCTTTTTCTGATATACGAGCAATCTTTGCTTTTCCTGGAGCTATAAT
>Ga0181414_1000088_pt1 | contig 24869 bp, 27 predicted proteins | sample 37SPOviralmetaG_FD_130139 | JGI IMG/M metagenome (GOLD analysis project Ga0181414, IMG submission 130139) | Marine viral communities from the oligotrophic San Pedro Time Series (SPOT) site, San Pedro Channel, CA, USA - 37 SPOT_SRF_2012-11-28 | ecosystem: Environmental > Aquatic > Marine > Strait... | reverse complement strand
TCAGCCTTATCGTTTGCTTTAATTATTTCACGCATACGAGTGCCGGAAATACCCCCCGCTTGTGGTGGGACTAATTCAATATCAGCTTTAATATTACGTGGTTCAGCAAATTTTGGAATGCTATTATAGCGACCATCAGATGAGTCTTTTTCACCTAATCCTAAAATGACTGTAGATCCTTCTGGTGCGGTTTTTTCTACAAAGTCGTATACATCTTTTACAGGTGATGGTGATTGTGCAACACTTATAATTAATTTTTTTGAGCGAGGGTCTGGATCAAATTCTTTATAAAAACTCCATATTTCAAGAGCTAATTCTTTACCTATACCATCTCTTTCTTTTTGCCCAATACGAACTATAACTTTATCAGCAGAATTTGCTAAATATTTTGCCATATTATAATGACCTAAATGAGGTGGTTTAAACCCACCTGGCAATAAAGCTATTTTCATTAAACTATAGTTTGTCAATACATATTAACTATTGATACAAGATTTTCTTTTCTACTAAACCCTGAAAAGTTAATGGTTTTGCATTCTGTAAAATGTGGGTCATTTTTGTGAATCCTATTTCGCCTGGGTCTTTATCTTGGAGTTCTAGTAAAAATATTTCTTTACCATATGCCATAAGTTCCTTAGCATATTTAAGGGAATCATTAATAGCATCCTGATCTAGCGCAAGGTATATTTGTTTTACTTTACTTCTAACAAGTTCTTTATATAATGTTTTGCTAATACGTTTACCAAATAGTGGTATAGCGTTACGTTTGAGTGCTATTGCATCAAATGCCCCTTCGCATAAAATAAGTGGTAAATTAAAATTAACTAACATATCAAACCCTATAATATCTTTTGATGTAGGGGGCAATTTATGTTTATGATATGCATCTGGATCAAATGAACGCCCAACCCAATAATTTAAAAAACCGTTTCTGTCATAGCTAGGGATAATAATAAAATTACTTAATGGACCCTCTTCAATATATCCTATATTATATTTAACCACATCTTGAGCAGTAACTCCTCTAGATAATATATAATGGTATGCTTTGTCTCTAGTTAAGCCTTTACCTTTAAGCAATGTAGTAAATCCTTCAGGCAATTGAAGTTGGTCTTTAGGAGCTTCGACATGCTTAGTTTTAAAATTATACTGAGCATCAATACTTTGTAGTTCTTGGAACGCTGTATATGGTGCTTTAATGAATTTAAGGAGTTGTAATGCTCTGGCTCCTTTAAAACCACAAACCCAACATTGGTATTTTTGGGTTAACTTGTTTAGAGTTAATTTTTTCTTGTGGTGATTACAGTTGGGACATGTAAAAACTGCTTCGTCTCCTCCTCGGGCCATTTTGCTTCTTCCTAGGAGACTTTCGAGCAAATATACCAATTGATCTTCCTTCATACTCCCAAGGTACGAAGGGAAGTTCAAATATCAAAATCCTTCTTAAAATATCGTCCTTCAATGTTATCATTTAAATATTCTTCACTCTCTAAAACCTCTAAACTAAATAGATATTTATTTTCTAAATAAGTTAGTTCCTTTTTTGAAAAAGCAGGTTGAATTATTTCGCGTTTAAAATCAGCTTGATTACCTTTTTTAACTTCTTCTTTAATGAATTGGTGTGAACCATAATAGGTTTTCCAATCGCTTTCTTTTTGAATCATTTTGAATTTAGGTGGTCGACCTTTACCCTCATGGAGTGCTAGTTCCTTTTTACCTAACTTTTTCTTTAAATTATATATTAGCGATTTTTTACCAACATATTTTTTACCAGTGGGGATGTGGGTTGTTTGGTAAACGTACCCATATGTACCTTCTGGAAATTCTTCGTAACTATTTGGTATTATCATGTATCGAATCTTATAACGAATGTAGTATCTGTTTCACTACTTGCTTTAATAGGTTGTCCTAATTTTCCTACTGCTAAAAGGTTACCATCATCATCATGTAATCCTACTGTGGTGATATAGGGTTTAAAATTAGAACCTGTTGCAAAATTAGCTATATCTTCACTTTCTGTTGATGGTATTTTACGAACTGTAGGGTTGGTTGTAAATTCAAATTCATCTTCAGTCATAGTACACTGATATTCATTTTCAGTAATTAGGTGAGTATTTTTATATTTTAATCGATTTAAATCACTACTATTAAATACATCCATATATGTTGGGTGGGTAATTACAGCAAACCCATTATCATAAAATAAATTACCAATATTAGGTGTTCCTACAATTGATTCAGATACATTAGTTATTTCGGTTGCTGATAAAGCTTGGTTCCACATCATTAATTGACTAATAGTACCACTTCCACTTCCTATATAATTAGTATATGAACCATTAGGTTGGGGTTTATTATATAAAGTTATATTTGCTTTATTAGATGTAGTTTTATTTAAAGTAGGTGAATTTTGTTGAATTGAAGTGACTTCATCATTATTACCTACTTTTATTTTTAATACTCCATTATCATTTTTACAAGAAACAAATTTGTTACCTGTTGTAGTTCTACCAAATATAGAAGCACTTACAAATTGTGTTGTTTCACCATCAGATCTTTCAAAAAAGATTGCTGATACATTAACAGAAGGTGTATTTCCTTTATAATATATTCTATAAGGAAATTGATTTCCTACAGGAGCTGTTCCTATTTTAGCAGATCCTGATCGAGATAAAGGGGTATGTTGAGTTCCTTCTGAAGGTAATATAGGTACGGATTTAGTTCCTTCTTTAGTTAAAATAAAATATTCTTTAGAAATACCACATTGATACCTATCTGCATCGGTTACATCATAATAAAAAGTGATAGTAAAATTATCATCTGTTTCAAAGTTAAACTGAGGTTGATGAGGAATTATTATGCTTGAAGTAATAACATTCGAATTCGCGAAAGTTTGTATACTATGAAATCCTGAGTTAGTACTAGGTATAAAATTAACATTGTTAAATTCAACTTCATTTAAAAAATATGAATCATCATATACTGTTCTAGTATAACCATTAGGGAATGGATTATTTACATATTCATTACCTGTTTCGTAATCTATTGTTAAATCAGCTCTTTTAAATGCTTGTGTTGGGCCCAGATAAATTAATCTATTATCTTCATTTGGAAAATTATCTTTATTAATATTTGCATCATAGAGATTTCCAAATCCATCATCCTTAAGATCAAATTGAAGGGGCCTTAAAAACGGAATTACTTTAGATCCAGATAGTTCAAAAGATTCTGGTTGAACTTCAAACCCAAAGGTTTTTTGGCTTAAGCTTAATAAGCTAGCACTTTGATATAATCTACGTTCTTGGGTAGTATAAGTAGCATCATCTAATTCAAGTTTATTAGCCCTTTCTTGAATATAGTTTCGGTAATAAAGTTTATCTATTTGGTAATATTTTTTACTACCAGCAGTAAATGTGCTTTTATTTAATCCACTCCACGCTAAGGATGCAGTTTGTGCACCAATTGAAGCTAAATCAGTACTATTATACTGTTTATGGGCTTCAAAAGATGTTATTTTTATGTCGTTAGCACTGAGTTTTTTAAATATGCCAGGCATTAATAATCAAGTTTAACCTTAATAAGGGATTCTTTAGTAAAATCTTTTGGTAATGGTTGGCTTAATTTAGCAACTGCTAATAAGTCTTGGTTATCATTATATAACCCTATAGTAGTAATATATGTTTCTGGATTGTCAATCATAGAATCAAATTTTAACGTACCGTCATCTTCAGTAAATGAATCATTAGTAGTGTAATTAAATTCTTGGTTTTTTGCCCTTACAAAATAATATTTACTAGCTATATCTTCTTGAGCATCTAATATAAAACTCGCTCCAGTAACAAGTTTATCTTGTAATTTTACGGGGTTTCTACCATCAGTTGCAGTAACGGTAGTTGCTAATGCCGTTCCATTATCAGCTACTAAAGCATCTAAAGCATCTTGATTTAATATTATAAATCCAGCATCCGGATAAACATACCCATATGAACCACTATCGGTAACATAAGTATTATTAGATCCAAATCTAACTCCGTTTGAACCAGATACTAGGTTAAATTCTCTACCAACACCTGCTCTAATTGCATTTGCAGATCCAGAAGTTGTTATTGAATCATCTGTAAGTTCAAGGTCACCTATTTTTAAAAATAAATTACCTGTTCTAATAGCGTTTTTATATCTGGCTCTATTAATATTAATTATATAAATACCATCTGGGGTGTGACCATTAAAACTAAAGTTTTGAGTTTCATCTCCCCCAAATACTAGATTTCTATATTGTCCATATATGGATTTAGCAGCACTAAAGCCTTCGCCTCCTGTACCTGAAGAAAATACTAAAGAACCACTTCCCATTTTATTACCGTAAGCGATTGAATACTGTACTTCGGCATCTGTGTTAGCATCAGGGTCTGTGCTATATATGTCCATAAAAAATGCACCACTAGAAGTAGCAGCAGTGGTTACATATTGTGTACTAGAAGAAAAATGACTTGCCCCAAGGTCATTATTGGGAGAAATACCAGACCATGCACTAGTAAATACTCTATCTATAGAATCTACTGTATCTCCGGTTGTAAAAGGTGTATAAGTTGCCATATTATATTATTTATTAAAATGAGGACCTAGCTTGGGCTGCTGAGGTTGTTCCAGCACTTGAGTTCTTTCTTACTGTTAATGTTATTGTAGATCGAGCTCCTGTATCTAAGCCTATTACTATAACAGAAGTAGCAAGAGCAGCATTACTACCAAATAATGTAGAGCCCGCTAATGTAGTACCAGTAAATGTAGTTCCTATAAATGTTTGTGAAAGTGCTGTACCTGTGAATGGGATATTAGATGTAGTACCAGTACCTGTTCCTCCTGTAGCGGTTCCCCCTTGGATTAATCTTCTATCTGCTATAGTAAATGAATAAGCAGATTCTGTTGTGACATCAAAATTAAGGGTATTAGGTGTAATTGTAAAATTAGCAGATCTACCTACACTAATATTATTAGATTGTAAACTTAATACTGGGATTTTAGTAGTACCTCTAGGTAAAGTAACTAATTTAGAAATCATAGTATTGTTTTCATTAGGAATAGCTTCAATTAATGGCAAATTTTCAATCGCTTCACCATAATAAGCTGATCCATCTGGGTGATTTTCATTATACAATGTATAATCAATCTCATCATCTGCTAAAGCAAACTGAGTAATGTTAAAAGATCCGTCTTGTCTTGACAAAAGTTCACGACCTTTTTTGGTTAAAATTGCGTCTACAATAACGCTTGAATTATCTAAATATCCCATTTAATTTTCGTTTTGTTTATAAATATATATTATTTAAGGGTTCTGTTGTTTTCATTTAAAGATGGCACTACTTTTCTATCACCTGTATCTAGCCCTGCCTGAACTAAAAGATTGATTAGATTATCTTTAATAAAAGGATGCAAATTATGTGGTATTATTATAAAAGGTTTGCTACCTATACCATTAGGTAATTCTTCACTCTTTTTTAAGTCAATTAGTATACTAGGTTGTGTTATATCACATCTAGATATAATAATACTACCAGTTTGGAATAATTCTGGAGATTGAGGAAAACCTAAACTACTATGGTTTGATACCGCGCCACCTGAAAAATCATCAGCTATAGGGTAAGCATTACTATTATAATGTTGGTGAAGTTCATTTTTAACCCTTAGTTTAGGTAATCCATAACCATCTTGTGTATAATCTGGATTACTGGGGTCTGTTGAAAATTGATCTGCAGGTTGAAGTCCTTGAGTTCCTTGGATATTAGTATCAACTCCAACTACTTGTACTGTTGAAAAATCTGTAAGATTATCATTTTCTGTAAAAGTACCTTCTAAGGAACTACTAAGAGTACCTTGTCTACCTACTATAATAGGAGTATCTGAACCACTTTCTGTAAAAGAAACGAAAAATCTTCTATTTTCTTTATCCCTTAATGTTGTGGGGTCCGGGTTATCGTTACTAATAGCTGAATATTTTGATAAATCACCAAAAAAATTAGCTAAGGAAGAATTACTAATAAAATCTGAGGTTCCTCCTATATATCCTAATGCATCTTCTTCTACTCGCCCATAAGTATATGCACTACCATAAAAGGATCCTGTATAAAATTCTAATAATTCTTCTCGACTAAACACAGTAGGGACCATCCCTGAGTTATAACGAGTTTCAGGGTTTCCTACTTGTGGTCCACCGGGAATGTTATCGCCTTCACTAGGCCAATAACCAAATATAATATCTGTATCATTGCCTGCTGGTTTACTTGTACTAATTAAATATGAACTAGTTTGTTCTAAAACAGTATCTTGTCCTAGGGTTAATCCAGGTGCTGGGCCAAATTTTACTATTTTTTTAAGTAATCCTATATTAAAATGGATTTTGTATTCTTGTTTTAATGAAGCTTCAATGCTATCATCAAAAGGAATTATTTGGCATAAAGTTTTATGTTTAAAATCATCATTAAAACTTTTATAAAAACCTTTAAGTGTAGTCCAACTTCCTTCTTTAAAATTATCTAATCTAGTATCTGTAATAGAAAGATCATCATTTATAGTAAGATATCTATTAGTAGAAACGTATGAATATCCTGGTATTGCTAGAATATCTTGATCATCTCCCCCATTTTCACTACCGATTAATCTATTACCAATATAAATGTTTCTTGTATATTTTTGAATAATTGGGGTTCTACTATCATTACCTACATCATCCCTCGTAGCTAAATTTATTTGAGATGCTTGTAATTGTTTACCATCATAACGAGATGAATTCCAAGCTTTAGTTGATAAAACTGAATCATTAAATTCAAATAAATCTTTTTTAGGAAGGTGGTAATTTATAATTATTTCATAAATTCTTGCATCAGATACCGCGTCACCAGCACCAGCAAAAAAATTATCGAAATAAATTCTAAGGCCATATATTTTAGTTTCACCTAAAGACCTGTTATAAGCTCTATCGAGTCCTCTCTGTGGATTTATATTAACAGTATACAATGATGCATCATCAAGACCTGCGGGGTTTTGGTATGGAAACTCTTCATCAGTTTCGTTTCCTTCAGGGTTAGTTATAAAAGCGATCCTACCTGAGGTATTCCTTCCCATACTGATTTCTAAAGATTGAATACCCTCATAAAATAAATTTTCTTGTGCTTCACCTGTAATAGAACTTGTATTAAATAATATTTGATAAAATTGGTTTGGGGTACCATTAGTTTGCATACCTGTAAAAGTAGTAATATCGCCATCAATCCCACTTAAAGCACCATATGGGGCATTATAAAAAGATACACTGGCACTTGGGTATGCGTTTAAATCGCTTGAAGAGCCGCTTAAAGTTAGTATTGCCATTTTTTATCTTAAAATATAAAATTTACTTTTTCTATTTACTTGTGCTACATTTTCAACAGCAGTGCTATAACTACCGTCATCAATATAATCTACAACGTCAATAACTACATCATTTAATGTTTCATTTGTAGAACTTATTGAACCTGATGGTGAATATTTGGCTAAGTGTTCAGTTTTTTGTTCGTAGTCAATATTTGTACCAACGACTTTTGCCCTCTCCAAATAATGTGGCTCAATAACTAAACCAGTTTTTAAATTAACTTTTGCAGGGACAAATTCCTTAATCATTTTAAATAAAGTATGATCAAAAAATTGTATTGTCCTTACATAATCTCCTATTCCTAATTTTTTTTCTAGTTTTTGAGTATAAATATCTCTAATAGTTTTTAAATCGGGATAACTACCAGATGTATAATGTGTTGGATCACCAATATAATCATCTAACCTAAATCCACCTAAAGTATATATTATATCTTCATTAACTTCAAAAGTTGGTGAGAAAAATACACCTACATCTGAATAATCAAGTGGTTGTCTATCTTGTGGTGATGTCTCAACTGAGATAAATGGATCTAAGAAATTATCATCAAAGGTACCATTGTCAATTCTAATTTTATCTGAAACCATCCCTGAACCTACGGTGTCTGGGGTTGTCAAATGGTGGGTTTCTTCTAAAAATACAGTTTTACCAGGAAAATAATATACATTAGATATTCCTCCAAAACCATTTTTTGATGAATCGGGGGCATGGTTTAATTTATTTTGCCCAGCATTGATATCAAAACTTGGTCCTGTAAGATCTGATATAGACCCTAATGGAACTCTATACAATAATTGTTCATAACTAGAACTTACTGAATTACCATTATAATTAAAAGGTGATAAAGATTGAGATACTATAGTAGATTCGTTAAGTACTTCTCTCCATATCCTAAGTTCTTGTATAGAACCTGTGTATCCTATTCTTTCACCTCCATCATTTTCTCCTATAAAAGTTAAATCTTCGCGAAGAGGTAAAACAAATAAAGTTTCACCCGTACTTCCTATAACTGAATCAAAATAATCTTCAGCATCTAAACTACATGAAGCTACATAGGTGTTTTTATTAGGAGTAGTTTGGGTAGCGTAAGCTGTTATGTTTTTAGTATTTTGATGGTCATAGGTAACGCTTATATTCCATGGTTTACTATTATAAAAGGGAATTAATGAACTAGATACTACTTTTTCACTACTTAAATTTTCTTGTGAACTACCAGTTACTATAAGTAAATGTGCAAATGATCCGCTTTCTTGTAAATTATTATTTAAACTTTGTGATATTTGGATAGCTACTTTACCATCACCATTAGTTCCTGTGGTTAGGATTGTTTGGGTTCCTGTTTTAAAATTATTATCAGGTAAATATCTTACTTGGACACTTTTAGGTGTCGCTGCGTTTGAACCCCAAGCATTATCATCAAAAATTCGAGTAGCCCTAATTACAGCAAAATCATAACTGTTTGAAGGGGAATCTTCATTAGACACCATTTGGCTTTCTTTTTGATAGCTAAATGTTCTAAATCCTGTTTTGTCTACTAAGGGACCACCATACTCTTTAACATGAAGAACTGTTTCAGGAATACCATAACAAGCAATTAATGCTTTTAATCCACGTTCAGTACCTTTAGTTTTTAAAAGGTATGATGAATTATGATATAATCGTTTCCAGATTTCTTTAGCAATGTCACCCTTTGGAATTGATCCCCCATTAGATGCTGATATCATAGTAGCAGTATCATCGGTTCCAAATTGGAAGGTACCTGTACCATCATCACCAATTAAATATTCATATAATGATGAATTTGAAAATTGATCATATGCACTAATTCCTCTTGAAGTAAGTTGGTTTAATACTAAATCTTTAGATATACCATCTTTTAATCCACTATACGCTTCATTAATATCTGTGATACTATCCATATATGCCCAAATACCATCAAAATGTTGGGCTATCATTTCAACAAATAAAGTATATTTGTCGTTTTGAGTATTATCTTGAATGTGAGGAGGGATTGTACTAACTAAATTGTATTGGTTACAATCATCAAATTTAGAAGCACTAAGCATTTGCCCACCATAATATTCATCTTCATAACTGTCTATAGGAGCACCAAACCAAGAAACGGCTGCTGCTGAATTAACTTTAGAATTAACAAATGGTTTTCGCGATGTAGCTTTAGTTTTAGGCCAAGCAAACGCCCCTGATTCATAATAAAGGTATCTTTCATAATAGTCAAAACCTTGTATTAATTTATTTTTTTTATTTCCTAATATAGTTTTATTTTCAGTAACAAAATTTGAACTAGTTATATCACCTGTAATATTGTTTAATTTAGCGATAGAACCAGAATATTGTTCTAATAATTCTAATTTATATTTAAAGTTGCGTAACCTTTCAGTAGCAGAACTAAAGTGAATAAAATTTTCAAAATGGTAACCTGAAGGGGTATCTACATTATCAAACTCTAAATCTATTTGTACACTACTACCACTTAATAATCCTTGAATGTTATTAAAACTTGAACTAGTAGCGCCATTATTTAATATTTGATCAAATGTTTTATACCCACTAGGAACAGTAAATATATCTTCATTAGATAAGGTAAAATTAGGAGGCCCAATATCAATACCAAAACTAGTTCCTGTTTGGGTGTTAGCCATTTGAGTAGTGACTTCGAAAGGATTAATTACCTCTTCAAATATCCTAAAACGACTATTAATCCCTAAATTATTAGGAAGGGGGTTATATAATTTAATTAAACCTGTGTTGTCTTTATCTAATAAAGCATTTAAAGCTAATAATACTGTTCCCCTCCCAAATGTAAGATTTATATCTTTTATAAAATTTGATTGGTTTAATATTCTAGATAAGTCATTTATAGCATTAGAAAAACTTTCTTGGTTTAAAGTATCAGATTTAATTCTAATTTCTCTCCTAGAAGGTGAAATTTCTGAAATATAAAATAATTTATTAAGGCCTTTAGTTAAAATTCTTCGTTGAAAAGAAAAATTCATTACATATTTACCTGAATTATAACCATAATCTTGTAAAACTTGTTCAAAATCTATATCAATAGATGTTATTTTATTATTGTCTGAGGTTGTTCCTGGTGTATCATAATATGGTGTATAATCATTAAAGAATTCATCTACAAGTAAAATTTTACCATTTTGGTCAAAAATAGTTAATTCTATAGAATCATTACTTTGTCCAAAACTTCTAATTAAAGTTTTACTTGAAAGTTGATTTATATCCTGATCATTTATACTTTCTATAGTTTGTGTTTCTATAATAGCCATATTCTACTTTTATAATTGTGGTCCTTCTCCCGGTATAGCACCCACCCCGGACGCAATATTTAATCTTACTCTGTTAATCATGTCTCTTAAATCATCTTTTACTTTACCTTCAGCACGTTTATCTATAGCAGCATTCCACTGATTATAACTCTTAGTACTAATATTACCGTCCTCTTTTTCTTTAGCTTGACGTAAATCATTAAAGTTTTTATTTAGAGATTTACGGAGTACCCCTTCATTATCCATAATTTCAAGAGTAGTCCTTAATTTACCATATTTCATTTGTGGGTTATTAGCAAAATCAGTACCATAAAGTGCTTGGTATTCTGCTAATGCTATTTGAGTATCTGCTTCTTCTTGTGCTTCTTGTGTTGCTTCTTCTTGGGCAGCTATTTGTAAAGTTGATAATTCTCCCTGAATTGTTAATAATTGTTGGTTTAAGGATTCTATTTCTACATCTTTAGAATCTATTATAGATTGTAAGGGACTTACATAATTATCCAAATAATCTAAACTAGTTTGTACTATTGTATTATGTGAATTTTCTCCCTCTTTAGGTATGTCAAAAAATAATTCATTATATAAGTCAAAAAATTGTTGGATATTAACATTTGGGGTATTTGAAGTTAATTCATTAAACCCTAAATCTATTTTATCTCTAAATTCTTTTAGCGAATATACTACTTTATTAAAATTAATATCACCTTCATATTTATCTGGAATTGGATTTTCTTCATCCTGAATAATAATGGGGGTCTCAGGTACAGGACTTACTTGGGGTCTTCCTCTACTTATGCGGGTTTTTCCGTAAGATCTAGCCATTATGATTTAGTTATTTTAAAGTAATAATCTTCATCATATACTCTTACACCATCATTATTTTCATGTTTAAATAAAAGTTTATAATATCTTTCTTCTTGTAACCCATTCATATATAATTTAAAAAACATGCCTTCAGAATCAGCACTTAATTTAGTGGTACCACTAAAAGGTATAACTGTTTCTTCTGTGGCATAGTCAACTAAAGAATAAAAAGATTTACTAGTAAAATACTTTACATCTAAATAATTTGATGAAGTAACAAATTTACGTGTAGGGTATAATTCTCTAACATTAAGCCTAAATTTAGGGTCTTCTATGGTTTTAAATTCTCCTTTATTATTTCTTAAAGTAACATATATTTCACCTGTTTTTAATATTTTATCAGGAATAGCTGAATCAGTGTCATAAGAGGAATCATCCCATGATATATCTAAATAAGGGGGATATATAGTATGGGTATCCATTGAAAAGAAATTCAATTCCCCATCATTTATAGCTGTAAATTCTTGTGATCCCGAACGTTTTATTATAAATCCATTATTGATAATTCCATTAGGGTAAGTAGCATCATTATTACTAGCACTATAATGTTTTAAGACTGGGGATGTAATATCTAATGATATATCTAATTCATCATTATAACCATAACTTCTATTTATTTCAAATCCTGATCCTGTATACCAAATTCCTCCCCCCGGAGCATTACTAGTAAAACTTCCTGTTACTCCTGTAGGGAGACTACCGGTATTCCAAAAGGTTCCTATAGAATTATATTTGAGTGAGTCTTCACTTCCATCACGATATTTCCATGAAGCCCCATCGGTAATTTTGGGTTCATTACCTAATCTACCAGTACCATTTATCCAACTTTCTGCTAAAGGAAAAATTTCTAAGTGTTGGTCTATACTTAGTTCTCTATGTTCAGTTTGTAATAATTTTATACTAGCAGTAATAATGGTTTTATCTTGAACTATATTATTTATAACACTATCTACTTCAGTGTTTTTAAATTGAATTAATATTCTACTAGGATAATAATTATTATCTGTAAAAGATTGTTCATCTCTTAAAGTTAATATTTCATCAATACCCGTGTTAGTAGATTGATGAGTTGGATGGGAATATATTGTGGTATCCTTTTCGGGAAAAATAAAGTAATGTGCCATTGTTATCTAGTTATTCTACCAATTATATCATTATTTGGGTATTTTAATTCAAATATTGAAGGATCTACTGGTGGGTATATTATGTTATTTCTAGTAGCTGCTTCAAAATTGTATTTAAATTGAGAATAACCACTATTAGTACCAAATTTATTATTAAAAGTAATTTTACCTACATTTTGTACACCATCTACATTATATAAAATATTTGATACATCTCCTGATATAATAGGTTGGTTGACTTGCCAATTATCAATATTAAAAAATGTTTTTAAATTATTAATACATGTAATTAAAACTCTTTCGTTATTAAATCCCTTTTTTACACTAATATCAAATTCTACATTAAAGTTTAATATTGAAGCATTTTTAATATTAATAGAATCCGTTAACATTCTATATTGTTCTAAATATGTAGCTAAATTTTCTTTAGCTGCTAAAGATAATGTTTCTAAATTTTTATTTAAATCATATCCTAAAATATATAAATTTAAAGCATTAGGATTAGCAATACGTTTATTAGTTTCTAAGGAGATTTGATTATCTTGTGTTATATAAGCTTTAGCTATGTTGCCAAATTGTACCGGTAACGATAAAGTTCTAAATATATAATCTTCTTTTGTTACAGTACGTTTTTGGGCAGCAAATTGAGCCATAGTATTAAGGCGAATATCTTGTGCTGAATCACCAGGACCTCCTCCTAAAGCCGGTTCTGGATTAGTACATGCTAAGGAATTTATTGCTGTATTTAATACTCCTGAACTGAGATTTCCTTTTCGTTGCGTGATAGATACGTTACCTACTCTATTAATAGTATTAGCATTAGTATTAGCATTTTTGCCACCTCCTACCATATAACTAACGGTTAATGTGGTATTAGAGGGGGATTCACCATATGCCTTAGTAAATAAGAAATTTGAAGGATCATACGCTCTATCTAATAAAGACTTACCATCTTTTATTCCTAAACCTATATTATCTGGGTTAGGAATAATTGAGGTATCATCACCCCCTGTAGATCCTGCACCAAAGTGGATTTCTAATTTTTTATTTGATCTAAATCTAGTAATAAATCTTTTAGATACTTTTTTAGTTCTTAGTAAATAAGGTACTTGACTATTATATTGGGGTAAATCGGGATCAAAAGCTTCATTGTTAGATACTTCTTCAAAAATAGTTTCTTGTGCTAGATAGGGTACTTCAGTCCATGTGTTACCTTCAGTATCTGTAATAGATTGAATACCTATTATATTACTGTCATCTAAAGATATTGTTTTAAATCTTTCAGCACTTCCTATATTAAAAGTTGCTGTTTTGATTTCAGCACTTATGGCTTTAGCTTTTTTCTTTAAAAGAAAATACTCAGGTTGACCACCATCAAGAGAATAAACAGTTTGTTCAGTAGGATCGGCAGATGATGAAAAAGCAAAGTCTACGGATTTTTGTATTATGTAACGATTATTAGTACTATTATTAGGAAGAAAATCTGAATTTTCTTCTATTCTATAAGCATAATCCCAATCTGGATTACCACTACCATTAGCGGGGATTTGTTGAAATATTTCTAAATCAACTACTGCCGGGCTAGTAACAGCTGGTACATATCCTAAATTATATGCTAATGCATATAAATTTTCTCTTTCTTGAGCATATTGTAAAAATACTTCTTGGATTTGGGCATCAGTATAAAATGAAAGAACATCTCCTATATAAGATGCCATTTCAATAAACATAGTACCTGGACTACCCTCAGTAAAATCATTTAATAAATCGGGGTAATATGTTTCAGCCATATTAATTAAAGCAGATTTAAAATCGCTAAAATCTTTATCCAGATACCTTACTGGTTTAGTATTATTTTTTGCTGTTGAGTATGCCATTATACTTCGTTATTAAAATTGTCGTTAGTAAAACTTAATGCAATTGAATCTTCTTCATCATTATTATTTAAACTGTAGTTAACTGTTACGAATAATGTATGCCCCTGTATTCCTCCGTCTTTAAGGGCTATATTTTTTATTGTAATTTCTGGGATATATCTTTCTACTTGTGGTGTAACTATAGATCTTAGTTCATCCCCTGCTATTAGGGTATTTTGTTGAAATAAACGATTTTTTAAACCAACACCAAAATTAGGATGGTGTAATCTTTCCCCAGGTGAGGTAAGTAACACATTTATTAGTTTTGATTTAGCATGTCTTTTAGTAGTAAAATCTAAATCAAATATCTTTTTTTTATTAAAAGGTAAACGTATCCCCACTGCGACTTTGTCATCAATGTCGACAGGATCTATTTTAATAGGTTTACGTAATTTAATAGCCATTAGGGTCTAAATTCTTTTTTCTTTTCAATTGCTTTCATTACTGGACTCCAATCTTTGTTTACAAATTGACTTACGGGGTCATTTGCATTAAATATTTGTTCCGGTGTTGGAGACATTGCAGTTTCATTTAAAAGTGAATTAAGAGCATTATCATTACCATTAAAATTAGGAGGTGGCATTTGGGATTTTAATTTAGCTCTAAAATCTTCAACTTCTTGGGTATTATTTGTAGTTTCTACTACACGCTGTTGAGTTGGTTGGGTAACTAACTCTTCTTTTAGTAATGCTATCTCACGTCTTAATGCATGATCTATTTCTTCTCGCACAACTTTTCTAATTATTTTTTCGAATGCATTTATTTTCATCGTTATTAGTTTTTAATAAATATAAATTGTTTTAATTTATTGTAGTTTCTATTATATCAGATTGATATAATTCAGTACCAGGTCCGTTTTCTCTTATTTCAACTCTTACTTTTCTAGTTGATGGAATTATTAAATCAGTAATTACTGTAGATAGGTTATCGGGGTTAGATAAATATTCTTCTAAAGTAGTACCTCCTAGTATAACGTCAGAATTTTCATCTCCCGTAGTTGTATCTTGTAATTCGGGTAAATTTAAACCTAAAATAAAATTAGTCCATATAGTACGTATTTGTTCTAATAATATATTTAGTTGATTTATTATTGATTGTGTGTTAGAAATACCTATATCTATAGGGGGTATTAATAAGTTTGTTTCTTTAGTAAAGAAATTTTCAAAAGTAGGTAAAGTACTAGAAATATCACTAAATTTTTGAACATTATCTTTAGCTAGTTTTTTAAAGTCACCTGCTTTATCTATTATAGTACCACTTACAACAGGTGTTACTTGAGTAGCTAAAAGGCTATCTATTAATATAGGGAGCCCTTTAAGTACCTCAATAAGACTACCTATAACCGTTCCTGGACCAATAAGGTTATTTAAAAATGTAAAATTTTCTCCTATTCCTACAAGTTTATCTTTAATAACTTGCAGTTCTCTTTTAGATCCTTCTAGTTTTTGTATAGCTTTTTCTATAGTTCTGGTAGTTTTTTGGTAAATTTGTTCGGCTTTACGTAAAGTAGTAGGGGAATTTGAAGATATACTGTTTAATTCATTTTTAAATGATTCAGGGGAAGGTATATTATTATCAAAATTTTCTTGGGCTTTTTTTTTAGAAAGAGCTAAAATTTTATCTTTTGAATCCGATAATTCACTAGATGCCCTATTTAATATATTATTTGTAATATTATTTATCATTTTATAAATACATTTTTACTATCCATATCATCAAGTCGAGATCTAACCTTAGCTAAGTCCTTTAAAATGGTTTGTGATAAACCTAAATTAACTGCTGGGTTGGGGCCTGATAATCCCGATGTATTAGGATATTGAATTGAAAAAAACATTTCTAAAGCACCTATTAAATCACCTAATATTAATTTTAATTCCCTACTTCTAACAGCTGGTATATTAACATCTTGACCATTTTCAATAGGGCCTATATAAACAGTAGGGCTATTTAAAAACATATTACTTTTACCATTTACATGGAATTCGCCATCAGTTTTAAATAAAAAAAGATTTTTTGATGAAAAAACACTGTCATCACGGCCATTAAATACTAATCGATCACTGTCAATTAATATTTGTTTACCTACAAATTGGTTTTCTTGTGTAAATGTAGTAGCCATTATACTTTTATTTTATTAGCTGTATCTTTAAATGAATCACTATTCCATTGTGAATAAAATTGATTACCTATATATGAATCTTTATTATTTCCATATTCATCATAACCCCATATATTAAATCTAGTTATCCATCTTTTACGTAATAATTTTTCACAAAACTGTGGTACGCTAAACCAGGGACATGGTTTATTTGCTATTTGATTGTGACCTAATATTTGGATATTAGGGTAAGTTTCTACATATTTTTTTATTAATTTACCTAAAGTAAACATTTGTGAATCAGTAGCATCAAAATTATCTCGACCTCCTACCCAATTAAGGTGGATACTTTCTTGATTTATACCAAGAGCCCCATTTGTACTAGCATTATCAGGATAACAACGAGTAGCTTTACCATCTCTATTAATTATCCAGTGATATCCACCTGTATTCCATCCGTTTCCATCTCGTTTAGTGAGAAAATACCACATTAACCACGCAGGATTTGATTTTTCGCTTGAAGCCGCTGTATGAATGCATAAGTATTTAATATTTCTATCTACTAAATTACGATTATTCATTTTTAATCCTAGATCTGGTTGAGGGAGTTTTAATAAACCTCCTCTTTTATTTTTAAAAATAGGTTCACCTCCCCTTTCCCATAGTTTTATAGCTTCTTCATTTATAATTTTATAATCTGTTTCAGCAGGAATGTCTTCGGGGTTTAAATCTTCTCCCCCAATTGTAACATATGGTTGATTTTCGACGGAAGGTGTTGCAAATTCTGTGCCTGAAATTTCAATTAATTCTTCTTCGTATTCTAATAACCCTTCTTCAACCGATTCATCTAAGGCATCAAAAACAGGATCTCCTGAACTTGTAATAGGGGTGGGTTCTTGTAATGTAATAGTTTCTACTTGAGGAGTATCAAAATTAAACTGTATTGGTTGGGTATTTAATTCGGCTTCAGGTAATGCCTGAGGGATTATTACTGGGGGTGGTGCACTAAGTTCTTCTAAAGGAGGTTTAATAGGTTCATATGTTGAACTTAATGAGTCAATATTAGTAGAAGTAGCATCTATATTAATACTTTGGTTTGAAAGTAAATAAATAGAAGCAGCATCTTTGGTTACGTTTTCATTTTCACCTGTTCCTAAACTTAATATCATAGCAGGATCACCTACACTAGGGTTACCATCATCAGCTATATCAGTTACATTATTACTAATAGCATTTACCCCACTAGGGCCTGTAGTTGTCATTCTGATTCTTTGTCCTGTTTTTCCCTCTTGTATTGAATCACCTTCAGTTGGTCTTAAAGGTCGTAATTCAGGATTTTCTTGAAAATATGTACCTAATTTTATAGCTACTTGATTATTATCTTTAGAATCATCTAATCTAAAAATATAATCACCTTCGGCATTTTGGAATAATCTATATTCAGGAGCCCCAGCATCACTTCTACCTGCGGTATATCCTAAATTACGTAAATAATCTTCTAATTGTCTCGCTGCTATTTCCCTGCTTATAGATTTAAATTCTTTTTTAAATTCAAAAGCACTTACATTAGATTCTCTTTTAGAAGATCTTTTTTTAGTACTTTTTTCAGTTGGAAGAGCATTTGAAGCCGTATTATTATGGACATTTACTGCGGGACCATAATATAAAACTTTATTATTTAATTTACCTTCTAAATCAGAGTATGAATCATTACCCGTTGCTTCAATAATTTGTACTATTTCCCCTATATTAGGATAAGTAAAATTATTTCTACTTATGGGTTTAGCACTAGGTAACGATGTAGAATCAATAAATTCTTCATCATTTTTTACGTCTGTAAAAAATATTACTCCTATATCGTCAGGGCTATTATATGCTTGGTGGTCAGGTGATAGTATTATGTCAGCTACTCTTTTATTTAAAGACTGATTTTTAGTACCTCCTATTCCCCCTGATGATATTCCTTTATTCTGATTTCTTCTTAGGCTCATTTTGTGCTACTTCTTCAGCTATTTGTTGAAGTTGTTTTAATTCTTCGTCTGTGAGTAATGAATCTCCACCACTTGAAGTAGCATTATTATTAATTCGTTGAATAACAGCCATCATTTTAATTAAATGTTCGTCATTCTTTACACCTATCTCAAGATATTCCTTAATAAGAGGTACTACTACTGGAGCATCCCCAATATTTTGTATTAAAGGTTTTAACTCAGCTATTAAAGAATTTATTTGTTTATCCTTTTTTTTGCTATTACTGTATATTTCTTTAAATACATCTGATGATGTTTTACCTTCAAATATTACTGTATCAAGTGGATTACTCATGGTTATAAATATATCCAGTTTCAAGATATTCAGCATAACATTCATTAAATACTGTTCTCATTTTCTTTACAACCTTAGTTATAATAGGGGTTTCTTCTTTAGTTATTTCTCTTATAAAAATATAAATAGCTTTTTTATTAAAGATTTCTAAATTTTCTCTATTTTTAAAGATAGTAAGAACAGCATCTGCTACTTTTGTTTCAGATTCTTTTTTAAACATTTTATAGATACGTTTATCCATATATTTTATATACAGATCTAAAAATTCTATCTTTTCATTACGAACTTCATCCCTATCAAATTCGTTTAATATATTATCATCAGTATCTACGTCAGTTAGGTCAGCTTTAATTTTCTTTTTAGCATAGTTTTTATTATTATATAATATAAGGTAATTCTTACCCACAATACTAAAATATGAAAATGCTTTACCTTTACCTACTTTAAAATAATGAAGCTTTTCTAAAAGAAAAGTAATAACCTCATGTTTTAAGTCTTCGAGATCATCAACTTCAGTATAATAAAATTTAAAAGTATGTATAAGATTTTCAGCTAATTTATAAAATGAATAATGAATTCTTTCATTATATATTTTATTTCTTAAAGCTTGATCTTCACTAGCTAAATATTCTACTATCGCTAGTTCTGTGTCTTCTGTAAAATATAGTCTTTTACTTTTACGTCCTCTTTTTTTCGCCATTTAGATTATCGGAGGCGAAATTCGTTTAATGCCTCCTGAATCTTCTTAATTTCAGTGAAAAACCAACCTATTTCATCGTCTGCCACAAATAAACCCCTATCGTCAATAGTTTTTAATCTATTGTTACAAGAATCAATGGCTTCGCTTTGTTTTGCTATAAAATCTTCTAAAACTTCGTTTTTCTTAGTAAGATTTCGGATAGCAAATCCAGCTACAATTAGTAGGGCTAATAATATTCCAATTAGTATTTCCATTAGTCAGTAAAGAATGAATCAATAATTGATTTAGTTTTTTCGTTGAAATTAGGATTATTTTCTACGTTTATCGCTTTAGCCTTCCTTAAATTTTTATCAGCTTTGGAGGCATTTGCGGGTTTAGACGGTTGTTGTACAACCGAACCTCCGGAATTCCAAATTTGATATTCAATTTCTTGAGCTGTTTGAATAGCTTGATGAAGAAGTAAAGGTAAATGGGTTCTAAGTTTGGTTTCTTTTTGACCACTGTAAAAATAAAATTTATTACTTTCGTCAAATAAACCTTCTTGATTGCGGATAGCTAAATACTCATTATGTGAAATTTTAATACTAGCATCCTGTAGTAAATACATGGTGCGATCATAAATTTTCATAGCTGGTACATTTTCGTTAAATTTATATACCATACCTAAATTCTTAACATGCCAATCAGAATCATTTTTAGTAAAATACTCACTATCCCAATCTCCTAATTTACCTAACTGACCAAATAGAGATACAAAATTAAGTTCTTCTACGGTATATGATTCATTAGCTTCATGGAATGAATATAATTTATGTAATTGGTTAGCTATTTTATTTACACGCAAAATATGATCTAAATAACCCCCTGGAAAAGCATTATTAAACCAATCTTTAGTGGATGCAGGGGCAAACATCATTCGCTCCTTTAGGCAATCCGTAAGTGTTTTTAATTTTTCTAGGCGTTCACCTTCAAAATTTGTTTCTAAAACACCATTAAAGGTTTCAAAATTAACCTTAATTTGTTCTGCTCCTATCATCATCCCATAAATCCTACTCGTGATTGATCTTTTTCAGGCGTTATGCTGATAATATTTTGGAGTTCTTCATACAACTCTTTTAAATCATTTTCCATATAATGGAGTGCTTTAGTATTTTCACCTCGTTTAACCATACTATGTACACGAGATAAGCCTTGATCTAAACGATCTAAGGCTATTTGTAATTGTCTTTTATAAGCCATATTAAATATTTTTAATGAATATACGAACTATTTTATTGTTTTCCAAATTTTTTGTAATAAGAATTACATACTCTTAACCTTTCTTTAAAGTGAGTTTTACTTTGTGCTTCAGGGTTATGAGCTAAAAAATCACTACTTAAAACATTAAGTGAATCAAGAAATTCTAATGTTTCACCAACATAATGTAATTCCAATCTATTTTCTAAGGGAATTGTATTTTTTAAGTGAATTAATTTTTGCTTAATAGAATTACGCCACGCATCGAACTGTGCGTCTGTATCTATACTATCGAAGAAACTGTTTAATGACATGATGCGAATTATGCGAACCGGTGCGCTTTTCCCCCTCCCCCCCTACAGTAAGGGAAGATACGACAAAAGAGATGAAAGGCCAAATTAAGGTTTAGAAATAGAAGGATCTAATTGATAAACAAAGATATTATTAGTTCTTAATGACCCCTTATCAACTAAGTCATCTGCTTCTTCAGGTTTAAATGATAAATATTTACCAAATATATCATCTGAATTCCACCAAATAAAATGATCAATATTTTTACTAGTAGAATAATTCTTAATTAAGTTTTTAGTAAATGATTTTCTAAGTTCAATTGGGTTATCTAAAATATCCTCAGTAAAATATTTTCCAGCATCTCCTTTAGGATGTGCTTTTGATTCAAAATCAATTACAGCATCTAATAATTCCTTTTTATCTAAACCATCTTCATCTGATAAATTAGTAATAAGAGTTGTTAGTCTTTTATCGGATTTATCATATTTTATAGCTAATTGACCTAAAGCTGTGCGCTCAAATCCTTCAAATTTCCTATCTCTTCCTCCTAAACGAGCACTGGAACCTTTAACCTCTAAAGATTTTCCTCCCCAATTCAAATCACCACCACCAGCGGCCGCCATTTTAACATCTTTAAATAACAATGCCATAGCTACTTCTCCTTTACCAACACCTCTACCACTTTCTTTCCCTGAAAAATTAAACATTTTAGTAAGGGTATCTTTAGATATCCCAGATTTTCCTTCAAAGAAATCCAAAAAGTTACCTTCTTTACCTATTTCTCCAAATCCGGGTTTATCAAGATCTATATATTTTTTTAAATCACCACTATTAGATAATAAATCAAATATAACTTGAGGCGCATTAGATGTATCTACAGTTTTATCAGTAACATTAGAAGCATCTGCTACTCCAAAGAATCCTTTTTCCCCTGGTCTGTTAGATATAAAATTGTATATTTTTTTAATGGCGGCTTTATCATCCTTAATTTGATTTAAGATATCTTCTATATCTTTTATAGTAAGTTCATCTGATTTTTCTTGCTCAGATATTACTTGTTGAAACTGAGGTATAGTAATACCTTCTTCTTTAAGAATGGTTTTTAAAACACGAAGATCAGAGGGGCTATCCATATCTGGATAGCCCTTCTCACATCGGTAGGCCCATTCATTAACTAGACTGTCAATGTTGACCATGGGAATTATTTTTTAATATTCGCTAATTTTTTAAAGCGACTTGCTCCTTCAAATCCTTCTTTTAAGGATGCTTTTTCACGAGTACCTTGTACATCTTTTGCTTTAGGAACAACACGATTAACATTATCACCTCTAAAGAATGTATGATTATCAACAACTTCATCTAAATCTTCTTCTTCACCACCTTCTTCTTCAGCTTCACCTTCTTCTTCCTCTTCGGGTTCTTCCATATCCATTTCAGGTTCTTCTTCCCCTTCTGGTTCTACAATAGGCTTAAGCATATCAAAAATTTGTCTTAATGTATCTAAAGCATCTTCTTCTTCTGGTTCATCAGTAGTTACTTCAATATCATCACCCCCATCCTCACCATCTTCCATATAAACTTCATCTGTTTGGTCTTCATTTAGGTAAGCGGCGAGTTCTTCCTGAATAAGTTTGTTTAATTCCTTAATATTCATTTTTATGTTGTTTTGAAAAGTTCGTTAATTTTATTTCTAACTTCAGCTCTAATATTTTCTTTAAGCTTAATTTCTTTCATTTTATCCTCAGTAAATTTTTCAGTTACTTCTTTATATGAGTGATCACCAAGTTCTTTTAAAAAAGCTTTAAATGATGGTTTACGATCCATATTACGAGTAGTAGTCTCATAATGTTCCATATAAGAATAATAAGCAGCTACTTCTTTTAAGTTTTTTAAAACATTTTCAGTTGCTTTTTCCCTTTGATCTTCATCTGATTCTCTAAGAGTAGTACCTAATTTACCTAATTCAGCATTCATTCCTTTTTTAAATTCATAAGGATTAATTGATTCAAAATCAAGATCTACTGAACCCCTAGCGCCTTGTAAAGTTTTTACTTTATTAGACTTTCTTTTATATCCGTAAAAATTATCGTTAGCCATATATGAGTGTTTTGTTATAAATATATAAAAAATTACAAAGGAATGTATTTAAAATACTTAACCGTAAAATCACTATAATTTTCACCCTCAACATCAACCCCACTAGAAACACTATTATTAATAATAACATTCATTTTATGGTCTTTAAAATATGGAAGCAAACTCTTATCTAAACTCCTTACAGCTTTTCCATCATAAAATATAGTAATTTCATCAGGGGTAAATTTTAAACCATATTTAATAAAATTAGTAGCAGGATTTTTTAAACCTATATAATGGGTTTTTGCTTTAGAATTAGAGTTTTTACCTGTTTTTAAGTCTTTATAATGAAAATTAGATTGTAAATTCCAAAATCCTAAAGGGTTAAATCTATTAAATTTTAAATAACCATTTCTATTATCTGTATAGCCTTCAAAAATATCAATTTCAGGGGGCCAGCTATTAGAACTCCACATCCAAAAAGCAGGCCATAAATTAGGACCTGTAGGTAATTTGGCTTCTATTTCAAAATACCCATAATCAAACATTTCTTTAGAAGAAATTAATCCAACAGATATGGGTGACTCTATAGTGGATTGCGAGTTTCCTTGTTTAACTCTAAATTTTTTAGGGTCTTTTTTAGTTAATAAATGTAAATATTCATAATCATCTACATTTACACATTTAGCATTATACCAACAATATAACTTATCAGCATGTACTTGTCCCCATCTTTCTTTAGTAGACCATTTATACCCAGACCAATCAAATTCTTTAACCATAACATTTTGTAATTATATCTATACGTATATCTATCTTTTTCCACCCCAATATTCAACCCCATGTCCTTCTTCTATTAATTGTTTATTAACATTAATTTTAGTAATACTAGTTTCTGTGGATACTGGAGAAAGAGATTCTACGATTACTGCGGCTAATGCCCTTCCATACTTCCCAACTCCTGATACTTGTAAAACACAGTGGTTGTCATTATATTCTAGGATTTCAACTAAACGAGCTTTAGCTGCTAATCCACGTTCTTTCTCTTCTAGGTCTCTTGTGCGCGATTCAGGGGCATTAATACCCTCCATTCGTACTCTTATTTTTTTCCATACACTAAATCCTAAATCAATGGTACAATCAAGAGTATCACCATCAACTACTCTATCCACAACAGCTTTATATTCGTACATTACTTAGCAAATTTTTCTAAGCCAGCTATACCAAAGCTACCTAATGTTACAAATACAAATGAGTTATAAATAGTTTCATTAATAACTAAATCCTCTCCAAAATAACCTGTTGCGAGATCTGTTAGAGCAAATACTACCATAATAGCAAATGATGCAAATCCTACTACTGATTTTTCGTTAATGTCGTTTTCGTCTTTAAAAATTTCTTTAAATGCCATAATTGTGTTGTTTTAAATTATTCTATAATTAAAACCGACTGAAAAATCATGCCACGATCTATTCCAGTATTTATGGTATTTTCCTTGGGAAAATAATCCTAATTGTTTATTTACTTGCCACCCT
>Ga0181414_1000087_pt1 | contig 24888 bp, 41 predicted proteins | sample 37SPOviralmetaG_FD_130139 | JGI IMG/M metagenome (GOLD analysis project Ga0181414, IMG submission 130139) | Marine viral communities from the oligotrophic San Pedro Time Series (SPOT) site, San Pedro Channel, CA, USA - 37 SPOT_SRF_2012-11-28 | ecosystem: Environmental > Aquatic > Marine > Strait... | reverse complement strand
GAAAAATTAATGCGTCGTTCTAACTTTTATGGTGGTGCGATGCATGATAAATTTGGTAAAGTATAATTAATAATGTAGGGTGATGAAATTGGCAGACATGCCCTCCTGTCTCGGGGGTGTAGAGTATAGGATAAACTTAGGATAAACGGGGTTGACCACCAAGTTGCAACATTGTCTTAAAGCTAACTACTACGTGGAGGTTCGAATCCTTCTCCTACAGCAAAAAAGAGTATATGAAAAAGTTTTTATTATTACTAAAGAAGTTTAAAGATTTATTCGATCCAGGTTACTGGGCTGAGAAGATCTTTGTGAAGTCTGGTCTTAGAGATAAGGCTATGAATTCTAGAGTTAAAAGGTTTGAGCAAAGCTTAACTGGCTGGAAGTATTGGGCTTATCAGATAGTTGGTGGAGCTGTTATATTCACAATACTAGAGTACTTATTTAATTTAATAGGTTTAACAATGATACCATTTTAATATGAAAATTAAATTATTAGTAATAATATTGTTAACATGTACATCGACATGGGCGCAACAAGTTTGGCAATCTCATTTATTTGAAACATTTAAATGGAATCAAAATAAACAAGAATATCTTAAAGTAGATACCAAATGGGAAAAAAGTAAATTTGTAATACATAGAGAATATATTATATTAGAAACCAAGCCAGAAGTCTTTAGTAAGATATGGTGGGTGTTTTATGATGACGCGACATTAGGCGATTGTTATATAACAGAAGGTGACACTCATAAGATATGTGTAGATTATGAATCTGATAAAGTTTATATATTTGGTAATTGGCTAGATAACCGATATCATATGTGTGGTGTATTATCTAAAATATCTAAAGTAGAATAATATGAAGATAGATACTAAGATTATAAAGAAGGTATTGTATCGTATAGATAATACTGCTAAGAAGGATGTCGAGTTTGTAGAAAGTGTAAACTCGATACTAATATTAATGGAACAAGAACAATTAAAACAAACTAATAAACGTAATTATGCCCAAGAAAACAAAATTAAACAGTAAAAATCCTAAGTACCGTATATCAACAGAAAAGAAAGGACCTGTTGATACATTTACTAATGAGTTAATATGTACGGTTAGAGGTGTTAAAGTATATGCAACATTTTTTAAAGAAACTGTTAATGTATAGTAGTGATATACCCGGCGATGCATCAATTGATGAAATTATTTTACAATTATATGGCCCAGTAGAATTATTACGTCAAAATATTTTATTAACTCAGTTATTAACTGAATTTGGTATAAGTTATGATAACAAAGTATAGAGAAATGGGATCTCGTAATAAGAAGACGAACATGTTATCATATTATGATATTGAACGACAAAATGGATCATATAGCTGTTCCTGCCCGGCGTGGCAATTCCGGCCATATAAAGATTGTAAACATATTAATCGATTACGCGAAAAGTTAAAAGATTAGATATTTATTTTAAATGATTACATTAGAGAACATATCAACAGGTGAAGTATTTATAGGAGATGAAATAGAATTTTTCATTGACGATGATACCTTGATCGGCGAAGTCTTTTTAGACGGTGATTTAGTATTCCAATCATTAGATGTTATTGATGATGAACAACTAGAACATGAGTTAAAGAAGGAGTTCAAAATACTCGAAGAGCATGAAGATATAGTATTCTAATTTTAATCATTAACTGTATATTTATTAAAAAGGATTATGTTATGGCATCAAATGAATTATTTACACAAATGGAAACATTATGGACCGAGTTCCATGATAACCACTCTAAATTTACCGAAAAAGGTAATAAGGCCGCGGCAACGCGTGCAAGGAAGGCTGTAGGAGAGTTAAAAAAATTAGTAACGGAATATCGTAAAGCATCGGTAGCCGAGTCAAAAAGGTCTTAAACAATGGCTACTCGGTTAACTAACGCAGATCTGCATAAAGATATTCAATTACTAAAACAAGATTTAGATCATATGAAATCTGCGCAATTAAAAATGGCAAATGATATATCAATGATCAAAAGAACATTATTGGATCCAGATAGAGGTGCAATTGCTAGAGTTAATCGAAATACCGAGTTTAGAAAATTAGCAGGTGGCGCGTTATGGTCCGTATGGGTTGCCATGATTGGCGTCCTTGCTAAATTAATATTTTGGAATTAAATGAAAAAGACAGATTTAAAAAATAAATTAAAGACAATAATTAAAGAAGAAGTATCTTCTCTAATTTCAGAACGTGATTATCAATACGGCGGATTATTAGATCCATCTGATTTTGATCCTGTAGATCCTGAAGTGCATATTATAGGCTTTGGTTCAATGACAAGATCTGCTCTACGACAAGAAATTGTACGCCGATTGCAAGGCGCATTAAAAACAGCTAAGGATGCATCTACCGGTGGTGATAATTCATATGATAAATTTAAATCGTTAGAAGGCGTGTTAGAACCAAATGGCGTGCTTCAACAGCAATTAAAAGCAGAGCGTGAGATAGCAGAACAGCTTGAACAATTACGCAGCCAAGGTGGACGAAGATCCATTCCAATCCCTAAACAAAAATAACATTTATTTAGGTTTTCTGAAATTTATTTACTATATTATTAAACATTCAAATTAAGAGTGTATGTATACATACGGTCAATTACGTAATGACCAATGGCCATATTGCCACAAAACAAAAAAAGAAAAAGGACAAGATTATGGATTCAGTAATTAAGTTTATTACCAATTTCTTTGCAGGACTATTGACTATTTTTACAGCAATTATTCCAGTATCGATTCTTTGGTATGTACTAACTGGTGGTACCGTATTTGGTATCGATGTCGTGACTAACCTTGCAAACCTAATTTCCCAAATCGGGCAAGCTGGCTTTGTTGGTATAGTAGTATTGGTACTGTTAGTATCATTCTTTACGAAGAAATAGTTTTTATTTTATAAGTTTAAGTAAGGTCCTTCGGGGCCTTACTTTTATTTAAACATTTCTAGAAAAAGATTTGGTAGTATGAAAAAGAATAGTTATATTTAAGTATTATTAATTTAAAAGAAAGAGAAGATGGCATATTATGTATCTCGAGTAAAAATTGCAACCGATACACCAAAAGGTGTTAAGTGGCTAACAGAATCCTATTTAATTAATGCAGTATCAGTTGGACATGCAGAACAGTTAGTCCATGAAGATTTTAAAGACAGTGGTACTGAATTTGAAGTAAAGTCGGTTTCAGCGTCTAAGATTTGTAAAGTAATTGGTACAACTAAAAAATTATAGGAGATGGTTGAATATGAAATTAATGACAGAATTGTATTCCGATACAATAACGTAAATGAAATTGGTGTTATTACAAATGTTAGACGCCATAAAAAAACAGTAATTGGATATGATATCAGGTCAGAGAAAGGATCTGGATATATATTAGTCCAAGTAGAATCTAATTTAACTACCAGACAACGTAATAGACGTACGGAATATCCATTAATAGATTCCAAGCTAACTGCAGCATGGATAGGTAGTGATTCAGAAACAAATTTATTTGCAAAAGAAAATGTAGGACATACGCGTGCAAATTTTCCAAAAGGATATCCTTTATATTTTGATGGAGAAAATGGCGGCGGCATGCACCAATTTGAAAAGCATAATGATTTGATATTTCCAACTCAAGGACCTAGATCGTTTTAATATGAACAAGTTTAAAAAACGAGTACTTAAACAATTTCCTAATGCATATGTAGAATCGTCTGCAAATGGATTATGTATAATTAATAATGACCAAGTGTTAGCAGAAGAGTTTTATATGCCAGATACACATTGTGAAGATCGGGCATGGGAATATGCGTCATTAGCGTGTAAGTTAACTCAAAATTTTAACCGAGCTCATCCATCTCGTATGGACCTGAGTGCTGTTGAAAATAAGTTAGCTAGAATTAATCGACGAAAACGGAATGGAAGACGTGTTAAATAAATTAAAAAAAATATTTATGTCAGATAAAGTGATACCTCGAGGGAAAGAATGGCCAGATGAACGGACTGGTGTATTAGAAGACTGGGCCCCTTCTGATGAATTAACTGCATTAGTGGAAGATGAAGAAGTAGTTGAGGATGATTATTTACAATATGCGCCTGAGGCGGTTGGATATGCGAATAGAGAATTGCAATGGAATGCATACCGAGCTATAGCAAGTTATTTTCCAGAGGGTGATAGTATATTAGACTTTGGATGTGCTAGAGGTGATTTTAAATTATTTCATGCATCAGAATATTCATATGAATTAGATTACACCGGCGTGGATATGAATCCACATTTGATAAATGCAGGTATAGAAGTATATGAAAATCGAGTAAATTTAATACAAAGTGATTGGTTTTCTTTGCCTGATGATATGAAACGTGATTGGTGTATTAATATTGGATCATCGAATTTAAGATATGATGCTGATATTAAATCTTCTGATGAAGAATATTTAAAAAAGACATTACATGCCATGCTTAAGCATGCCGAAAAAGGTATAATATCGTTATTAACATCGGATATATTAAAAACGGATGATGGATTAATTAATCGTAATCCAGGTGATATATTAAATTGGGCACAAAAAGAATTTGGAAATGTTGCGTTAGATCATTCATTTTCAAAAGAATTATTCATATTAGTAATTTATAAATAAAAATCTATATTATGGGAAGAGTAAATAATGCGTATGCGTATGATAAAAAACGTAGTAAAAGAATGGGTAAATTGTATAATACAATTGACTTTAACGTTAGTGAAAAAATTTCCGGGGAATTATTTTCAAAGGTACCAGAAAAGCCAGTCGTTGGTGAATTAGAAATTGGTGGCAAGTCTTTTAAAGTGACATATCAAGAGATTGATGCAATAATGTCTACATTACAGGAAGCTAAAAGAACGGTTGAAGCAAAATACCGATTAGGGTTAATGAATAAGTAAACTTTGATATTTATTTTAAAGGATCATGTATGACTAAGTTTGCATTATATACCAAATTTTCAAATGAAAATAAAGGTTATATTTCATCTATTAGTATGCGTAGTTTAGCAGAAGCGCGTGCATATTTTATAGGTATGAAACGTTTAACACCGGAACAGTTTGACCAACAATTTGAAGTTGATATAATCCAAGAAACTAAGAACGCGTCAAACAAAGGATTAATGTTCGGTAACCAATGAATTTATCAGAATTAAATATTGATGAAGATGCATTTGATATTTTTGTAACATTCAATGCTAGTAATAAAATTGAATTTTTATCAGATGCTTTAGAATTCGGTACTCAATCCGCTATATTAAAACAGATGGAGAAAATTACCGAGGAAGTTGTGAGCCATACACCATTATCAATTGTATCATCTCAAGATTTTATATCTAATGGATATCGGTTATGTGTTACAACATTAGATGGTGAAGTGCAATTAAATTCAGAAAGTTTAAAATCGATTCGTAAATTTGTCACTAAATTATTTTACGATGGTGTAATATTAACGCCATTAAAAAAGAAGAAAACAGAAATGGATATGTACCGGTACTTTAAGGCTTTCAAAGTCATAGGCCGGGCAAATCCAATTTCATTAAGTTAACTATATTTATATATGATAATTAACATCACTGCGGGTTGTATAGTTATCAAATTATTTATTAAATATTTAATCATCTAAGGAGATTTATTATGGGAAATTTAACACCATTTGGCACATCGCCATTCGACATCCTTTTCAAGGATTTTTTCAAAGCGGAGGAAGAATATGCTCCGTTTAACCAAATCAGAGTCAACCATCCAGTAGATATTTACGAAGCCGATAACGGTCTTAATATTGACATTGCATGTGTCGGTTTAACTAAAAAAGATATTGAGTTAACTATTGAAGGAGATATCTTAAGAGTTGAGTATAAAAAAGATCGTACTCAAGAATCAGCTGAATACATTCAAAGAAATATTGCAAAACGTGCATTCAATTTTGGATGGAGAATTAGCCGCCGTTTTGATTTATCAAAACTAGAAGCTAAATTACAAAATGGATTACTTCATTTATTTGCACCTTTAACAGAAGAGGCAAAGCCTAAAACAGTTACAATCAAGTAAACATTACAACCCGCAGTGATGAATTATCAATTTATAGATCATAACAATCAAAAGTTTTTAGTTAAACGCATTTTCAAGCAACATCAATTGAAATCTGAGTTTAATGTTGACGTATTACGTGCCTGGCTTGGTGTAGATGTAATTCTACGCAAGGATGGGATGTTCTATTGTTGTGAAGTTATAGATGAGGCTATTATATTATAGCCATTATGTAAACTACAGTTAAAATAGTTACATATAAAAACTTCGATATTTCTATCTTTCTTTTCATATTATAATATAGCAATTTTTTCTATAAACTTTATTAATTAATTATTAAGTCTATATTAAGAAACTTTTTTAAAAAAAGCTGCCAAAAGATTTGGTAGCTCGAGAACTATTTCTTATTTTTATATAGTAGATAATTAATTAAAAAAGAGATATGTCAAGATTAGATTTAAACCAATTAGTAAAGATTCGAGAAATTGTTAATACAGATGATGTAGAAGTTTATACCGATGCAGTTGTTAGAGAAGTTACCAATCCTTGTGTTGGTAGTTCTGAAGATGGTAAAGTGTCTAGACACGTAGAATCATTTTTAGTATTAAGATTTGGCTATTGGGCATCGCTTCACGAAGAACAATTTGATCAGATTCAAGAGTTACTTGATAAAGTGAATTTTAAATTAGAACTTTGGATGGATGATTGGGATGATGATTGCGGCTCAAAAGTAAGTTATAGAATTATAGATAAATATTCGAGATATGCATAAAGATTTACAACGATTACAAGATTTTGTAGACCAAATGAAGGCCACTTCTTCTCTTAATGAGAAAAAGGTTATTATTGGTACTATCAAGAACGATAAGTTCATTACAGAGGCTTTAAAATACGCCTACGACCCCTTTAAGAAGTATTATGTTACTCCTGTCAATTGTAAGAAGAATTCGGAGTTATTAGGCCATCCTAATACATATGGTAATATATTCTTTTTATTAGATGATTTGGATAATCGTGTATGTACCGGCCATAATGCAATTGCAAATGTGAATAGATTTGTATATGAAAATAGACAATTTGAAGATCTAATCTTTTCAATTATCAATCGTAATTTGGAATTGCGTGCATCTGATTCGGTTATTAATAAAGTTATACCAAATTTAATTCCAACCTTTGATGTTGCCTTAGCTAATAAGTTTGATCCTAAACGAGCTGATTGGAATGATGTATGGTTAGCATCTCGCAAGTTAGATGGCGTTCGTTGTTTAACAATTGTTGATATACAAGGCAATGTTAAATGTTATTCACGCCAAGGTAATGAGTTTGAAACATTGGATGTTGTGCGAGAAGCTGTTAAACAATTGGGGCTCCGCGGTGTTGTATTCGATGGCGAGATTTGTTTAATGGATAAAAATGGAGACGAAGATTTTCCAGGTATCATGAAACAAATTAAAAGAAAGAATCATACTATAGACAATCCTCGATATGTAATGTTTGATTATTTGACCTTATCAGAATTTGATTCTAAAACAAGTGAAATGGTGTTAACTGGTAGGTTGGGTAGATTTGCGAAGATTGCTTCATATATAGAAAATTCTATATATTTAAGTGTATTAAACCAAGTGGTAGTTACTAATGATGAGCATTTTGCAAAATTAAGCACAGCGGCAGAAGAGTTAGGACATGAAGGTCTTATGGTAAGAAAAAATGTTGGATATGAAGGTAAGAGGACTCAAAACTTATTGAAAGTTAAAAAGTTTTTTGATGCAGAATACCAAGTTGTAGATTTAGATTTTGAAGACCATCGCGTCATCCGAGAAGGTAAAGAAGTCGTGATGCCAATGTTAGCTCAGGTATGGATTGAACATAAAGGTTATAAAGTAGCAGTTGGGTCTGGTTGGAATCAAGAACAACGAATTCGTTACCAAAAAAATCCTTCCGAGTTAATCGGTAAAACAATTACCGTACAGTATTTTGAAGAGACTAAGAATCAGCAGGGTGGCATCTCTTTAAGATTTCCAACCGTTAAACATGTCTTTGAAAATGGAAGAACTTGCTAATAAATTATTTGTTTATTTGAAAAATTTTACTTATATTTAAAATATGAATGAAAACGTAAGACTAGGTTATGCCTGTGTTAACATGACGTTAACTGAGAGGCCGAAAAAGTTAGGTGGTAGAGTTACAACTTCTCGTACGGCTAGAAAGGCTAGTTGGTATCCTAATCGTGACTTGTCATTGTTAGGTGAACGTGCATTGTTAAATGCTACCGACTTGTTACATTATCTAAAATGGAATGAAGAGCATAACATTAAATTGTTTCGTGTAGGTTCTGAATTAGTGCCATGGCATGATCAATTCGAATTACATGAATTACCTCAATATGATGAGTTATCTGCCAAACTGTTAGAATGTGGTAACTATGCTCGTGAGCATGGGCACCGACTAACTACTCATCCCGGCCCATTTCATGTATTAGGTTCGCCTCATGAACATGTTGTTGATAAGACTATTATCGGCCTCGAGCGCCATTCTGAGTTATGGGATCTTATGGGCTACGATCCATCGTATGAAAACAAGATTAATATTCATATCGGCGGCGCATATGGTGATCATGAAACGACTGCTCGTAGATGGATTAAGAATTATTACCGCTTATCTGATGCATGTAGAGCTCGGTTAGTTGTTGAGAACGATGATAAGGCTTCTATGTATAGCGTACGACAATTATATGACTTGTTCCATAGAGAAACTGGTATTCCTATTACATTTGATTATCATCACCATACATTTCATCCTGCAGGCCTTAGTGAATATGAAGCATTACAGATGGCAGCCGAGACATGGCCTGATGACGTGAGACAATGTACTCATTATAGCGAATGCCGACGGCATGAGTTCCAACGTCTATTTGAAGCTAAGATGGCTAAACAAAATATTCCATTAACTGATGTCAATGAATGGCCTACATTTGCCCAGCAAAAACATGATATCGATAAGATACGTATGCAAGCCCATTCCAATTATATCAAAGATGAAATACGTACGTATGATATGGACTTAGATATAGTAGTAGAAGCTAAGGCCAAAGAATTGGCAGTTTTACAATATCGTAATATTTATCAATATAATAATAAAAAAGTTTTACTATGAAAGATAGAGAAAATGTGTTAAGACGTTTAGATGAAGCAGATAATATGATTATGATACTTAATCAAGCTGTTGAACGTGGTTTACCAATTGATCCTGTTGAGGCGAAGAATCGATTTAGAATACTTCGGCAAAAATTAAAGTTTGTGACAGATCGTGTAACGGCTAGTTAGCCATGAAACGTAAACTACTTCCAATTGTTATAGCTATAGCTGCTTTAGCAGTTTCTAGCTCTGCAGCATTTTATTCTGTGTTCGGTTTGAGTAAATTGTTTGCCGGCGCTAGTATGCAGGTAATTATAATGGCCAGTTCGTTAGAATTTGCAAAACTAGTAGTTGCATCTTTGCTATATCAATATTGGGATACTATTAATAAAGCATTACGAATGTATCTTTCTATATCCGTTCTTATATTAATGTTGATAACATCCGGAGGGATATATGGATATCTATCCGGAGCTTATCAAGAAACTGCAAACCAGTCTGAATTTATTGATAAACAAATTTCAATTATCGACCAAAAACGTAGTAGATTCGAAGAACAGCGTAGTGATATTAATCAATCTATAATGACATGGACGAATGCATTAAGCAGTCCTACTACTATACAATATGTTGATAAAGAGACTGGACAATTAGTTACTACCACATCATCTAGGCAACGACGTTTATTAGAAAGTCAATTGAATGAAGCAAAGGCAACTCTTAACACAGTTACAGATTCTATTACTAAATTAGATATGGAAATATTAAATCAACAGATAGGAAATGAAACGGCACGTGAATTAGGTCCTTTAAAGTATTTATCTAAATTGCTGCAAGTAGAAATGGATAAAATTATTAATTGGTTTTTGTTACTAATTGTATTTGTATTCGATCCTTTAGCCATTTCATTAGTTGTAGCAGCAAATTTTGCGTTTAGTCAAATACGTACTAATACTCCAAAAGTACATAAAGAGAGTAACGACGCGGAATGTAGTTTGCCAATTGGCGCCGAATGGAATAAATCGTATTCAGTGAGTGATGACAAATCTTTAACTGAAAAGATTGATAAAATGCGATCTGGTAAATCTAAATCGTTTTTAGAACTTAAAAATCGTATAGAAGAAAGTCAAGCAATATTGCAATCTAAAAATGAAGAACATATAGAAAAAGATATATATGAGGAAAAACCTAAACAACCGCAGGCTACAAAGGACCGTGGTAATGGATATTGGTATTAATTAAAATTAGTTATGGCAAAAAAGAAAAAAGTTACACATCAATTTAAAACACGTACACGTGAAGGTCAACGCGAAATGGTCTGTAGGAATAGTATTGCAGATGAATCGTATTTTGCATGGGAGCATTTAAAAAACTCTGGTAGATGTAATCGCTGGTCAAAGGTAGCAGAAGGAACGACTGCAGTATTATGCTCATCATGTACATGTAAAACTGTACCACCCCCGGAGATGAGAAAGGGTTATGTTTCTAAAGGGAGACCGCGTGGGTGGCAGTTCATGAAAGAGTTTGTAGACCAATCTGGTAATGTTTTTCATAAAGGTGTAGAGCAGAAAAAGTTAAAAGGTTCTAGACCCGTCACAAAAATCGAACCTAAACAAGCTAAACGTAAATTATCTAAAAGTGAGAAAGAAGATTTAAGACAATCTATATTACAACAAATGAATATGGTTAGAGGTACTCTTAAGAAGGCTCGTTTCAAAAAAGATATTAAATCGGGTCAATCACAATTGAAACGATTAGAACGTCAATTGAAAAAGATTTAATAATCTTTTGATCTATGAAAAAATTTCTTTATATTTAATAAATTAATAAAAGGTACTAAATGAGTATATACGATGAAAACGCTCCACAACCGGTGGAACAAGAAGAATTGAAAGAGAATGGCTCATTATATGAAGCCTTACATAATCAATTAGCAACATTAGTTGATTATAATGATTCAATAATATTTCTTAACGATGAAATAAATGATACCACATTAACAGATCTAATTATCCGGATGAGAAGTTTATTACAGAATCGAGTTGATAAACAAGCACCTGTCAATTTAATGATCAATTCACCAGGTGGTGATGTACATGAAATGTTAGGTATTATTGATTATATTGAATCTTTAGAAGTTAAAGTGAATACCATATGTAGAGGAAGGGCTTTTTCAGCTGCAGCAATTATATTAGCATGTGGTACTGGAAACCGGATGATGAGTAAACGATCCACTGTAATGTTTCATCAATCATCAAGTTTCTTAGGCGGTAAGATGAGTGATATATCCGCATATCTAGACAATGTAAAGAATTTAGAAAAATCTATATATGATATCTTAGCAGATAAAACGAATAAAGATCAAACTTGGTGGAAAGAAAATATGAAGTCTGATTTATATTTAACCGCGGAACAATTAAAAGAATATAATGTAATTGATATAATAATATGAAATTAACAGCTGACCAGATTGCAGGAAATTGGGATGAGTTATTAAACATCATCAAAACAGAATTTACAGGTGACCGTAAAACTAAATTATTATCTATGTATACTGATTTAGAAGATAGGATGGCGCTAGCACCAGCTTCCTCATTTAACCATTATCATAACGCGTTTCCGGGTGGATATGTCGAACACGTTTTACGTGTAATTGATTGTGCTAAAAAAGTTTATAAATTATGGACTGATATGCATGCTGACATGTCAGGGTATACGTATGAAGAGCTTATGTTTACCGCATTAAACCATGATATCGGTAAAATGGGATTTCCGGGAGATGGTAATGAAGTATATCAAAGAAATGATTCAGAATGGCATAGAAAAAATCAAGGCAAAGAATATAAGATTAACCCTAATAACCCATTTACATTAGTTAATGATTTATCTATATGGCTATTACAGCATTATGAAATAAAAATTTCATGGAATGAAATGTTAGGAATAAAATTAACAGATGGGTTATATGATGATTCTAATAAACCTTATTTCATTTCTAGATCTGCGGATGCAAAGCTTAAAACTAATTTAGGATATGTAATGCATCAGGCAGATGCGATGGCCGCCCGTATTGAATACGAGCGTTGGAATAATAATAAACCTATTACTAGCCAAGCTCCTAAAAAGAAAATAGCAAGTCCTCAGACTCAAATTAACGCTAATAAAATGTTTAATGACTTATTCGGAGATTAATATGGTTACAATTATACTATTATCAATAATACTATTTATTTCTTTGTTAATTAATTTTAACCAAATGCGTAAACAAGAAGCTTTGGAATCGTATATAGAAGAACTAGAAAATTCTAATATGGAATATTATCAATTTTTTACAACATTAAAATCTAGAATGAATGAATCTCAATCTAAATTAAAACAAATTGATAGAATGGGTTCATTCGAAGCGGATGATGAAACTGGATTTATCTTTTCAGAATTACGTGATATGGTTGATGAACTTAATAAAGGATTTTAATGGAACAATTAGGACCAGTTGATAAGTTTTATGAATGGTTAGCTGCAGAACATGCGGATTTCGAGGCAAATGGCCCTAAGAAGCGCCGCGGCCGTAAACCAACTAAAAATATGTATTTTACATATATGACAGATCAAGCAATTATTGCATATAATAAAGAACCATCTCAAAGTAAACGAAATAAGGTATTTCGTGAACATATTAATTATCCTTTCAATAAATTAGTAGAGAATATTTATCATACATTCCGATTTTCATATTTTGATGTACCGTATGAGGATATTAAAGCAGAAGTTGTTGCATTTCTAACAGAAAAAATTGGAAAATATCAAGAAGGTAAAGGTAAAGCATTTTCATATTTTAGTATTGTCGCAAAAAATTACCTCATTATACAGAACAATGCTAATTACGCGAAAATGAAAATGAGGACTGATACTACTGAGATTGATAATAATAGAAATATTCATTCGGAAGTATCATTAAATGACCACCAAGAATCATTACGCGATTTTACCAATTTATGGGTAGATTGGTATGACCAGCATATGAATACTATATTTTTTAATAAGCGTGATATAATGGTAGCAGATACTATTTTAGAATTATTCCGGATCCGCGAAAATATAGAAAATTTTAATAAAAAGGCTTTATATATTTTAATACGCGAACGTACAGGGCTTAAAACTCAAAACATTACAAAGGTTTTAAATGTAATGAAACGTGATTATTTAAAAATGTATTCATCATATTCCAAGACCGGTCATATACATAACACAATTGATTAATCGTTATATTTATATAAAAGGATTATCATGAGTGCAGAATTTGAGTTATTTCAAGGAACAAACTTTTCGGATTTGATGCGTGATATTTATCATAATTCAAAAAAGAAATCAAGGCAAATTGATGGATTAATTAAAGAATTACAACCTTTAATTAAAAATTCTGGAGATGCTTCGGTATTAGTCCCGATGATAAAGGATTATCTTGAAGTATCTGTTAAAAATGATGATGCTTTAGTAAAGTTAGCTGCAGTAGTCCAACGATTAGTATCCGCCTCAATGAAAGAGACGGATGATGGTGAATTTGGATTATCTGATGATGAACGCAAACAACTCTTAGATGAGGCGGAATCAGAAATGAAAAAACTGCAAGTAGAAAGTAAGGAAATAGATGCCAAGCAATATCAACCTACAGATAGCGCAAGTAATACAGACATCAGACCCGATTCAATTTGATCAATTTCAAGATGAACGTGAAATAAATTTACCTCCAGGAGCTGTACGAGTCAGATTACGAAATTCTCCTAGTGGAGCACCTGCAGAAGTAACAGCTATTCCGTCAAATGCAAATTTTATAAATGTACCATTATTTGGAGAACAAGTGTTAGTATTTAGCGCCATCTCCGGTTTAGCGGAAAGTTTAAAATCTCGCCAATATTATTATATGCCAGCTGTAGGCGTACATGGTCAAGTAAATAATAATATAATGCCATTCATACAAGATACTCGAGTAGAACAGAAAAATTATCAGTCTAATGGAATATCATCTACATCTAAAAGTAAGCCTCCGGAACAAATATCTTTTGAATCTCGCGATGTAGTTACTATACAACCGTATCAAGGTGATACTATACTACAAGACCGATTTGGATCAGCTCTCCGGTTTACTAGTAATCATACGGAATTATCGCCATATCTACAAAAACCATTTTGGGAAGGTAGTACTGTGGGCGACCCGTTTGTTGCATTATCATGTGGTATAGATGGTACTAAACAGTCAGGATATTATACAATTGAAAATCCAGATAAAGATTCTAGTTTAATTTACTTATCTTCTACCCAAAAAATAAATAATTTAAATTTTTCTCAAGACAATATAGGTTCTGATGTTAAACCGTTATCATCGTATACTGATTCGCAGGTCATTATTTCATCCAATCGTTTAATATTTAATGCCCGGCAAGATGAAGTAGTATTAGCCTCAAAAACGGATATCAAATTAGCAACATCTAATTGGGCAGTTGATATTGATAATCTTATAACACAATTAGAACTATTGGTAACTGCTATAACTAAAATGACTCATACAACAGGTACTGGGCCATCTGGGCCTCCTATAAATGTAGCCGATTTTAATAAAGTTTTAAATGAAATAAAAAGTATGAAACAATAAGGAGTATTATGCCGTTAAATAAACCATCACTTATTAATGACATTGTTAATGTATTAAAGAAAGTTGAAAAAGAAGAACAAAGTAAAGAAAAGGCGCGTATGGAATTTGCTAAAGGTATAGCAAATGCAGTAGAGAAATATGTAAAGTCTGGCACTGTTACCACAAGTGTCGTTACCGCTGGATCTGCAGTCGCTCAAACCGGTACTGGTACTGGTACAATTAGTTAACTAATTGTTAACTTAATACATATTTATTAAAAAGGATAATATCATGAATTCAAAATCATTTGTAAAACTGTTACGTAAAATTATTAAAGAAGAAGTTCAAAGTGCCGTTCGCGAAGTATTGAATGAGCAAGTAATTAACCATAATGCCCCAATTCATGAAATTACAACTCCGCGGCCAAAAAAACAGTTTACAAAAAATTCAATGCTAAATGATTTATTAAATGAAACAGCTGGTACGCCAGCTGCGCCTGAAATGGCAGAATGGAGTACAATGAATTTCCGATCTGAAATGGCAAATGCGTTTGGAGTAGAAACATCGCCGTCTATTGCTCCAACTACTGGTATTAATGGCGAGGCTGTGAATATGCAAAAAGAAGGTGTTGCTGCAACAGTTAATGCCATGACAAAGGATTATTCTGCATTGATGAAAGCAATTAATAAAAAGAAGCATAATTAATAATGACTAGGCCGGTATATAGATATCAACCCCGTACAGAGACTCCAGATGTTGCAATTGGAATACCTTTACCTTTCAATATGGCAAGTAAGGCACAATCTATTACATCAGATTACTCTTCGAATAGCACGTCAGGGAATATGGTATTTGGATCCACATATACAACAGAAGAACAGGTAATTTCAAATTTAAAAAATTTAATATTGACGCAGAAAGGTGAGCGATTTATGCAACCAAACTTTGGAACTGATATATATAATTTATTATTTGAAAATAATGTACAGGATATACGGTCTGCTATAAAAAAATCAATAACTAAGGATGTAAATTACTGGTTACCATATATAACGATTAACGATGTAAAATTAGAGACTAGTAAAGATATGCATCAATTAACTATTGCCATCCATTTTCAAATTACAACTATTGGATCAAATTTAGTTATAAATGTAATAGCATCTGAAAATAGTTTACAGGTATCAAATATTATTCAAGATACTACATTACAGCAAATTAATATAACTACGGCTGGAGGATATTAAATATGTCAGACTTAATTAAGAAAGATGTAAAATATTTAAATAAAGATTTTAGTCAATTCAGACAAAATTTAATAAGTTTTGCAAAAAACTACTTCCCAGATACATATAACGATTTCAATGAATCGTCACCTGGAATGATGTTTATTGAGATGGCATCATATGTTGGTGATGTTTTATCGTATTACACCGATCAATCATTCCGAGAATCGATGTTATCTTCTGCACAAGAAAATTCAAATGTATTAGCATTATCTCAATTATTTGGATATAAGCCAAAATTAAATTCTCCTGCTAAGACAATGTTAGATGTTTTTCAATTAGTAATTGCATCTGGATCTGGCGATAATGCCCGACCTGATTTAAATTATGCTTTATCTATAGATTCTAATATAGAATTAGAAAGTGAAGAAGGAGTTAAATTTAGAACGATTAATCCTATCGATTTTAATAACAGCCCAGACGTATCTGTATATGAAATTGATTCATCGGGTAATATATCTAGGTATTTATTAAAAAAACAAGTAGAGGTTGAATCTGGCGAAATTAAAACATTGACATTTAATTTTAATGAACCAAAGCCATATGACAAGATTATATTACCAGACTCTAATACAATAAACATTATTGATGTTACTGATACACTTGGTAATAAATGGTATGAAGTTGATTATTTAGCTCAAGATACTATATTTGAAGATATAGCTAATATACCATTTAATGATCCGGATATATCAATTCATAGATCTACGGTACCTTATATATTAAAATTGCGTAAAACGCCTAGGAGGTTTGTTACTAGATTGCGAGATGATAATCAAATAGAATTGCAATTCGGGTCCGGATTATCAGTTGATCATGATGAAGAAATTATTCCAAATCCTAGAAATGTTGGATCTGGGTTAGATTACTTAAGGCGTACGACTACCGATTCAATTGATCCTGCGAATTTTTTATATACTAGTACATATGGTATTGCGCCATCTAATACAACGTTAACCGTACGTTATACGGTAGGTGGTGCTATATCTGAAAATGTCGGTGTTAATTCAATAACAAAGATAAAGAACATTTCATATATTAATGAAACAACAAACGTTGATTTATCTGACTCGAAGAGTTCAGTCGCCGTAACTAACCCTCAGCCGGCTATTGGTGGAAAGTCGAAGGAAAATATTGATAATATTAAACAAAATGCTATGGCTGCATTTGCAGCTCAGAATAGAGCAATTACACGTGAAGATTATATAACAAGAGTATATTCAATGCCATCACGATACGGGTCTGTCGCTAAAGCATATATTATAGGTGATAGTCAAATTAATACAAAAGATACTACATACCCATCAGATGTAATTGATAATCCGTATGCGTTAAATTTATATTTATTAGCATATGATTCAAACAAATTGTTTGTAGAACCTAATCAGGCATTAAAAGAGAATATAAGAACTTATATATCACAATACCGTATGTTAACGGATGCGGTTAATATTAAAACAGCGTTTATAATTAATTTAGCCATTAATTTTGAAATATCTACTCGCCCTAATTATAATAGTAATGAAGTATTGTTATCATGTATTTCAAAATTAAGAACATTGTTATCATGTGACCGTATGCAGATAAATGCACCAATTGATATATCTGCATTGACAGTTGCACTTGACCAAGTTGATGGTGTACAAAGCGTTATAAATTTAGATATATATAATAAAGCAGGTGGTTCATATTCAAATAACAAATATAATGTACAAGGAGCGATAAGAAATAGTATATTATATCCATCATTAGATCCTTGTATATTTGAAATAAAATACCCAAATAACGATATTCGTGGTAAAGTCACAAAACCTTAAGGAATTAAATGTATAGACTATTTTATGCTGAACGTGATACATCATTGTTAGAACGATTTAGAGAACGAAACGTTGGAATAGATCAGATTTTAGAACTTACTAAAAATCAATCTGGTTCTATTGTCGGTGGTAAGTATCGAAACGTGACATATAATTCTAGAATCTTAATAGATTTTGGATCTGAGATTGACACATTATCAACAGCTATAACGACTGGTCAAATTCCTACATTAGGTAATTCAGAAGGATCTGCATCAGTATACTTATCATTACGATCATCTGATGCTACAGATTTAATTCAAGAATATACATTGGAAGCATATCCTGTTTTTGAAAATTGGAATAACGGTCGAGGATATACAAATGATGATCCAGAAACAACAGATGGTGCATCATGGTTTTATAAAAATTCTAAACAACAGAGAACTTTTTGGAACGCAGATAATGATTATCCGGCTATAGGAATACCATCGATGGGTGGTGGGTCTTTCCGGGCTGATTATGGCATTGCTTCTCAATCATTTAAAAATGAAGTACCAGATATTCGAATGAATGTTACTGATATTGTAGATAATTGGGTTAAAGGTAATATTATTAACTATGGATTCCTTGTTAAACGACCGGAAACCGATGAAAAATCGGGTGATACGTTAGGTTCTATAAAGTTTTTTAGTCGTGAAACTCATACCATGTTTGTTCCTAAATTAGAAGTTGTTTGGAATGATACAACATTTGCAAGTACTGCATCTGCAGAGATTAGCACAGATTCATATATACCTTATATTAAAAATATAAAAGACGAATACAGAGTATCAGAAATTGCCAAATTTAGAATTGGTGTTCGTCCGGAATTTCCAGATCGGACGTATACAACCACATCATTTTATTTAACTGGTGAACGATTACCAACTTCATCTTATTACAGTATTATAGATTCTGTAACAAATGAAACTATGATAGAATATGATACTACTGGTACACAAATAGATTGTGATGCTAATGGTAATTTCTTTAGACTTCGAATGGATTCGTTTATGCCAGAACGTTATTATAAAATACAATTGAAAGTTGAAAGAGAAGGTGGTAATGATATACAAACATTTGATGATTTCTATTTTAAGGTTGTTAACTAATGAGTATAGATCGTTCTAAATATAGTGAATATGAGTTATCTAAAACTAATGTAATTGGAAATATAGATTCTGATTTTAATTTTTTTTACACGGCAAAAAGATTACCAGTAGTTATGAATCCAGAGACGGATCCAAATATAAATGAATTCGTACCAGAATTAATCGAAACTGAATTTATTTCTAATATAGAATTGGCCGGAGATTATCATGACCAATTTTTAACCACAGATATTGATGTTGCCTTTGTATCAGCTGATATAGAACCTACTATTATTCCTAATTATGAAACGTTAGAAGTCATGTTAGTTGAACGGGGCATGACATATAGTGATATACGAGTACAAACAAATATAGATAATTTTATATATGAAAATTTATCTTTTTTAGATGATCGATCTGCTGAATATAATAATATTATTAGATACGAAAGTGGGTATCGGCCAACGTTGCCATTTGTAAGAGACCCCGGCGATTATTTTAATAGAAATGGGTACGATGATTTAGTGTTTCGTAAACAAACATGGGATGAAAAAATACGTGCACAATATGAAGGTAAACCAATTGTATTACAATCTTGGAGTTTTGAACGTAGAGTTGCATCATTAAAAATGTTAATCTATGGTGTTTGGAGACCTTTAGCGTATCAACTCTCAGAAGGTGGAATTTATCCTGAAATACCAACATTAGAATGGTATAATCATGTTAACGGTTTAGGATTAGAATATGATGCGGCAACAAATATATGGGAAAATAATGCAATACTCAATGTAATGATTGGAGAAGGCGTTATAACCGATTTACGAGATGATGGAGTTGATTCTCCTATATGGAACACATTTGGACATGCTGATATAGACCAAGCCGGTTTAAATTATGTACAACAAGGCCGGTATTTACGTTATATCGATGTAACAAATAATGAAGTATTTAATTTAGAATATATGCAACCATATGAACCAGAAGGTTCGGAAATGTATTATAATGAGTATGGCGGATGGGAAAGAATACGATAAATAATATACAATCACAGATTTTAAAAAATGCGATTATTGAATCACATTACTTTACACAAGGACAATCTCCTAAATATATAGTAGGTGGTGTAATAAAGGATTTTGAAATTGATGTTGATAAAGTATTAATCGACCATGCTGCGGTATTAGATTTATACAATATACAACGTGGTACATTTAACGCTGTGATAAATGTTTACGATAATTTGTTAGGATCGTCAGATTTTCCAATGATATTTTTAAACGAAATTTCACCTGATCGATACGAATTACGGTTTGAACATGTCGCAGTTGATAATCCAGCAGCACATGCAGGAATGTTGCAATCATTTGTTAATAATAGTTCCGGAATGTCTCCTTTATTAAATTTTGGATCAAATCGTTTATTTAAAATTGTTAACCAAGCAATGTTTGATGGAGACCTTGTAATACGTTTATCAGATCCATTACCAAATGATATTCGTGAGGAATCAACTGCTTGGATAATAAATGAATTATCAGATTCATTCGAAGATGTTATTTCATTAGTACCAAAAATTACAACCGTTGATAATACAGTGGAATTACGTGCTGCAAATTTTGATGTAGAAACGACTTATGGAACAGTAACTGAGACTGACTTTGAATCTTGGAATTCGTTATTAGATACTAATTTATCAACATCACAGACAATAATTGACAACATGTTTTCTGGATCAGCATTACCTGCATTCGATGTTGATTACTCTGGATTTAATAATTTTATAAATTTTTCGTCCGCGGCAGAGCGTATTGCCAATTTTAAATATAAAATAGAATTAATCGAATATTATAATTCTAGAATTGAGACATTGGATAATGCGTCCGGATCTGATTCCACTGCATTACAAGGTAATATTACAGTAAACAGACGTAAGAAAGATAATATTATTGGATCATTTGATGGATTTGAACGTTGGTTATATAATGAAAATACAGCAAGCTTATTTACAGACCAACATATATATACAATTAACGATTATGAGATAGAAGGTGGTAGGATTGGATCACAGCCTTACCGCATACAGCCATGGCCAAAATATATCTCAGATGGTAAATTTAGTTTACATCTTAGTACCAGTCCCTTTGCTGAAAATTGGTATAATGGTACATATGCAACGGCATCGTTATATGATAACGAGAATGAAACTGCATTAATAAAAACAATACCAGAACATATACGTTTAGATTCAAATAACTCGCAATATGAATTATTTGTTAATATGATTGCACACCATTATGATATTATTTATTCACATATAGATAATTTATCAAAAGTATATCATCCCCAAGAACATCCTAAATTAGGCCAAAGTAAAGACACATTATATCAAATTGCGAAGTCAATGGGGTGGTCATTAACCAATGGTAAACAAGCTTCCGCATTATGGCAATATAAATTAGGCGTTGATTCTGGTTCCGGAGCTTTGCAATCTACTGGTACATTATTTTCAAAATCTGATGAAGCGATTACTGCAGAAGTATGGCAGCGTATAGTTAATAATTTACCGTATCTATTAAAGACTAAAGGGACTGTTAGATCTGTAAAAGCGCTCATGAATACATTTGGTATTCCGCAGACTTTACTTTCTATACGAGAATATGGTGGTCCTAACGTTTCTGGCGATGTTCCGACAATAATTGAAGACCGATTCACATATGCATTACAATTTGATGAAGATGCTCATTTAAAGATACCAAATAACTGGGTATCAAGTAGTATCGGTACATGGGGGATTGAAAGAGGAGAAATTCCAATTTTAACTCATGAAGTTAGGTTTAAGCCAGATCTTAAACAACATATGCATATTATGTCAAGTCGTGATAATGATGATACATTATCATGGGCAATCGTTCTTCAGCATACAGCATCATATTCCGGAAGTGATAAATATGGTAGACTACATTTTGCTATTGCCGGCGGCGAGAGTATGGCATCTGCATCAGTAACTGATTATGTACCTTTATTTGATGGGAATTTTTGGAACTTGAGTATCGGTGTTGATACTGTTAACAATACTCCTAATACAAATACTACATACACATTACGCTGCCAACAGGCATCTGATTATATTTCAGACAAAATTGTACATAAAACAACTACACAACTAACACCGACATTTGCAAGTCATTCATTATATTGGTCAAGTCCAGATGATAATAATAATTCACATGTATTAAGATTAGGTGGCCCGATAGCTGCCGTATTAAGTGAGTATGATGTTAGGGCTGCATTATCTGCATCATTTGCGATTAAAGGAAATGGACCAGTAACGAATAATGAAACTATATCTGGTGAGTTAATTACCGGATCATTTACCGGCTCTATGCAGGAATATCGTGGTTGGTTAGAAGTAATTAACCAATCTACATTTGATATACATACAACAAATCCAACGTCGTATGTGTCAGCATTAAACCCTAGTGGTGCATATGATACATTGATACGACATTATCCATTAGGTACAGATTTAAATACATTTGATTTATCAAGCAATGATTTTCGGATAACATCGAGTCACCCAAATCAATCAATTAAAGATTTTTCTCCACCATATAATGATAAAAATAATACATATGCATCAGCATCTGGATTTAATACCCCTATTAATTCATCACGTGGAAATTTTGTACCAATCGAAGAAACATATTATATACAAGGTGTATCTTTAGGTAGCAATCTACCAAGGTCGCAGAAAATACGTTTAGAAGATAATGAATTGGTAGGGCGTTTATCGCCAAATGCATCCGCAGAACGGTCACGATTTGACCGGGCACCAATTGATACTAATCGAGTCGGTCTGTTCTATTCAATGGCTGATCAAATTAACAAAGAAATATTTAACCATATTGGTGATGTCGAATTAGATGATTATGTCGGTGATCCTAACGATGAATTTGAATCCGTATATCCAGATTTAGAATCTTTTGCAAATAAATATTGGAAAAAATATTCAGACCGCAATGATATAAACGCATATATACGTATATTTAGTCAATTTGATTTCGCGTTATTTAACCAAATAAAACAATTATTACCAGAACGTGTAGATGAAGTAATGGGATTATTAGTCGAGCCAAACGCGTTAGAACGTAATAAAAGCCATATTACAAAACAACCATCGTTTACAAAACCGGTTTATAATGTAACTATTAATAGTATAATTCCTTCGGCTAGCATGGAATATACTAATTATGAAGTTTCGCTATCAATGGCAGCTAATGCCATTTCTATGGATACTGTATATCATAGGTATGAAAAGCCAGCCGTATACCGCAATTATGGAATTGCCGGTAATAGTTTTAAAATGCAAATTCAAGTTCCAGATACTATAAAGTTTACATCTGGATCAGTTAATGAAGGTTTTATATTGAACTCACGTGAAAGTGATATATATAATACTGAAACATTTTTTTATAAATCATTTGCAAGTCGATCTCTCAACCAACATTACAGCCGGTCCTCTGCGGCATCTTCTTATAGAGATGATATATTTGAAAATATAGAAAATCAGCGGTTTGCTGGAACAAAAATTACCGCACCTGCTATTAATATTGCATCAACATATCCACAATTAAATTATGATCCAATTATACAAGTATTTGCAGTGAATCCAAATCAATTAATTTTCAATGAAACACCGCCAGAAAATGAACAAGGTACGTTACGTGTACAGTAAATTTATAGATAAGCATATTTATTAAAAAGTAGGATAAGATATGGGATATTTAAATAATAGCGCGATCACGATTGATGCTATACTTACCAAAAAAGGTAGAGAATTATTGGCGCGTGGACGCGATGAATTTAAAATTACGCAGTTTGCGTTAGCAGATGATGAAATTGATTATGATTTATATAATCCAGAACATCCAAATGGATCTGCATTTTATGGCGCGGCTATTGAAAATATGCCTATTTTAGAAGCATTACCTGATGAAACTCAGATGATGAAATATAAATTAGTAACATTACCTAAGGGTACTGCTCGTATCCCAGTTGTATCTGTGGCACAGTCAGCAATAACATTGCAGGCAAATCAAACAACTGTTGTACGTCCTGATACCGTTAATTTTTCAGGTGGTAATAGAGAATTTGGTTATACTATAATTTTATCAGATTCAGATGTTGCTGAAATTAGAACAACATTAAATGTAGCTGGTGGGTTACCTGGAGCAACTGCTCCTCAATTTATTGGTGATAATGAAGCTGCTCAAAGTGTTACTATTACTGGTCGTGAATTTGAAATAATTGCAAAAGAGCAATATGATGCTGATGCAACTGCTACTATTATTATAATTGGAAATGAGACCGGTGGTCGAGTTACAATTGATTTAACTGTTAAAAAATTAGATGTTGCAACAGTTAATCGTACAGGTAATATAGAAAGTGGTACATAAAAGGAATAATTAGAGATGGCAATAAATGATAGATATATAGATTATCTACGTGGGTTAAATTTAGGCCCTTCGATTACGGGTATGCGGACTGCGGGTGCTGGTAGAACACCTATGACTATGGGTGCATCGGCACGTTATAGTCGGATATCAGTAGAAGAACAAGCACGGCGATTAGCAGATCAAATAGTAGCGGAACGTGACCGCGAACGTCGTATGTCGCGATTAGGAAAGATTTATACTCGGTTCGATGAAGTAGATGATGTTTTATCAAATAATGTCGAGACTGTAACACGTGGATTATTTTCTGGAAATGTAGCTAGTTTAACTAATTTTGGTAAACTATCTTTAACGGCTGAACAGTTGCGATATTACTATAATATCACGGAT
>Ga0181414_1000086_pt1 | contig 24971 bp, 25 predicted proteins | sample 37SPOviralmetaG_FD_130139 | JGI IMG/M metagenome (GOLD analysis project Ga0181414, IMG submission 130139) | Marine viral communities from the oligotrophic San Pedro Time Series (SPOT) site, San Pedro Channel, CA, USA - 37 SPOT_SRF_2012-11-28 | ecosystem: Environmental > Aquatic > Marine > Strait... | reverse complement strand
TTACTCATCTGCGACCACCTTTGATAATCTTCATCACATCATTCATAGCAGAATCCATTGATTTGTAATACTGGCTCAACATGGTTTGTTGTGGGTCAGCAAACGCTTGCTGTGAACGACGCTCAGCATCAGTGAGTGGAGCGTCTGTAAGAGGTTGAGGTCTTCGCCTACCTGCCGCTTCAAGCATCTGCCTGTACTGTTCGGGGGAAAATTGACTAATTTGTGGTCGTACCTGCTGAAATTGTTGCATAGGTGTGTGAGGATAGGTGTCGCCCGGTCGAGCCGAAGGTAAAGAAGCCGGAGGTGCTGTCGGAGATGGTACAGCAAGAGATGGTGAAGAAACCTCTCTTCCGGGCGACTGTGTAAGGGAGGGGTCGAAAGCCTCCGTAGGTGCAAAATCATGAATATCGTGGAAATACGCATCCATATGTGGGTCAAGTGGGGGCATAGAATATTCCCCTGTTTCCTCATCCAATGTAGGATAACCAGCAATTGACATGCCGGGGCGGGCGGTCGTAGGAACATCACCAAGACCACGCTTGACTTCGTGACCACGAGCACCCGCTTGGTGGTCGGCTAATGCTTCAAGTACACTGCGAAACCTATCTACTTGATTCATAAGATTATCACTGTGATACATACCCAAAGTTTTGATTTCTTCGGCAGTAATAGGGTGTTCACTAAATCGGCTACGCCCTTCTTCACTACCTGCACCCGACCCACGAGCAAGAGCAAAAATACGCTTGGCTGATTCGTGCATCCCCTTTCCACCCTTTTCACCAGCGGCAAGGTATTTTGCTTGCTCTTCGGGTGAAAGCATGTTTTCGGTAGCACCATACTTTTGCATCATGTGGTCATACAGTTTCTTAAAATTACCTTGACCACTTCGACCAAATAAAAACATCATAGCGGGCACATGTGCCATATCCTTAACCATCGCTTCACGCAGGTCCGGGGTTTGAAGTATTTCGTGCAATGGTCGCTGAATCATATTTGGAGTACCCATTGTACCAGTGTTGATGGTCACTTCGGTGTTTGGAATGTGTTCAAGACCACTTTGAAGTGCTTTGTCTATCATTGCATGTGCGGCAGAATATAGCCCAGTAGCCTCTTTCCCCGATTTTTGTGTACCTTTTTTATTCAATACAGGGTAAAAGAAAGCATCGGGAAGGTGATGCATGACTTCCCAAGTGTGAACCTTTTCAGTATCACCAAAGAATCCTTCGGGACCACGACCCATCATAGCCTCGTCTACATCAGCACCGTGTTGCTTTTGGTTAGCAACAAGGTAGCCTTTTGGACCCAAATGATGAGGTTGCATCCACGGGTATTTGAGGAAACTAAGTCCCTGTTTAATTTCTTGATGTGAAACACCTAAGTCTTCTAACTGATGAATCAATTGACGGTGAAATGGAATGTAGCCACCCTCAATGAATTTACCTACAGGAGTATCGTTTTGGTTTTTGTTGGTAAGCATGGTAATTTTAGTACCACCTTGTGTACGAGTAGGCCGATTGCTCAACTCTCGTGTAGAATCACCCGGAGGTATATCTGCGGCACGAATTTTGCGCCATTCAGGAGATTCAAATCGGGCTAATTCGTGAGCATCACCATGTGAATGTGTGTCATTAAATTGCTCAATTGATGAGTTAATGAGTTCCGCTGGTGAAACATTCAATCCTCGTGCACGAAGAAAGTCACCAAGTTTATGCGCCACAGCATCCACTGGGTGATGAAAGCCACCAAAGTCCGTTTGCCAAGTTTTTTGCCCATGTTCTCCCTCTAACCACTGCCCTTCTAAAATTCCACCTTGACCATCGTGAGCGTGTGCTGGTATATCGTCCTCACCTTCGGGTCGGAAAGCATTTGGTGGAGGGTTCCTCATAATTGAAGCACCTTTAGGCCCATGACCTACAAGGCTCCATGCTTTAAGTAGAGGACGACCTACACCTATCATCGCTTACCACCACGGCCCACAAGCGCACTTGCGGGGTCAAGACCGAATGTTTTTGCATCAGTTTCAAGATTTTCAGTTGGCCCTTCCGGGTCTTCATCGTCAGTCGGCTTAACACCGACAGGGTGACCGGGAACATGTGCTGAATCTGTAGCGGTCATGTTCTTTTTGATTTTAGCCTCACGCTCTTTGGCTTGAATGAGTCTTCGCATCAAATTCAACAATTCAATTCGGTGTAGACTGTTGCGTGCTTTGAGAAGTTCACTGCGATATGTATCTTCACTCATCATAATGGTTGAAGATTGCGCTGGCATACTTGGTACACTCGATTGCATAGACGACATACCGGGTGGAGTAGGTGGCATTGGAGCACTCATACGAGGCATACGAGGGCGTCGAACACGCATACGACGAAGAGATGGTTGAGCCATCAATCCTCTTTGGTTAGGCAACAGGCCGCTAAGACGACCTCCACCTGTTTTTCCAGCAATATTGGAACGAGCACCATATCGAGCGTGTGGTGAGAATGTAGTTCGTGCCCCACCCAAAATTTTACGAGCCTCGGATTGTCCTCGGTACGCTGTGTATTTTTGAGGGTCCTTGGAAAGTGGTTGTTTCGTTTGAATACCACGATGACTCATTTCAACCGACAGGTGCGGCCTCATCAGCCCTGTCTTTTTTCCACCTTTGATACCACGCATGTGTGCTTTGAAGCGGCGCATGGTCGCACCCGCTCCACCGCTCATACCACCCGGTGGTGTTTTGAATTGACCTGTTGATGGTCGGAACTGTTGTCGAGCCTCTCGCCTTCGTCGGCCTTCTATGCTGGTTGGTGTTTCACGCTTGAGCAAATCACTCCAAGCATCCTCCATCGGCTCGCTCATGGTGATTGGAAGACCGGGACTCATGGCTGAACCTGTACCAGACTTTGCACCTGTAGCGAGGTCAAGCATGTGTCCACGACTACCAGCAGGGCCGCCTTGAAGACTAATTTCTCTTTCCACATCTCGCTTGTTGCTGTCATCGAGAGGAACTGGGTCTTCCTTATCACCCAAACCTTGAGTCGCACGGATTTTGATGTGCTTGATTTTAGAACGCTGTGCTTTCTTTTCCTCTTCCTTGCGCTTCTTTTCATCACGCTTTTTCTCGTTGTATTCCGGCGATGTGGGGTTGTATTTATTTTCATCCTCATTTGCCGACGAATACATTTTGTCGGACTCACTGCGTGGTGAGTACATACGAGTGTCCGAACCTCTACCCATCATTGGCATGTTTAGACCCCCGCATTTTCTTGAAGTTGCTTCTTTATTCTCATCCAAGTTTCGGGGCTTTCTTTGCCCAACTCAACCTGTAAAATATTGAATGTTTGATTGACCTGTTGACCGTCACTCTTTGCTCCCCATTGGTCTTGGAAGCGAAGGAGGTCTTTGACTGTTTCACGAACTTCTTTGTGAAGCGAAACAGCATCTCGCACAAAACCGTCTTCATGAACAGTACCTTCATCCAGCAGTTCACTAAGTTTATGATTTAATCTTTCTGCATTTGAGCGAAGTAAATTGATTTCTTGTCCAGCCACAAGTGCCACTTCCATAGCCGCTGATTTTTGTACAAGTGGTTGGAAATGATGCCTCATGTGATGGTACACATTGTCTTCGGAAATACCGAGTTCTTGAGAAATGGCTTCACTTACACTTCCATCCTCAAAATACGCTTTTTCATACTCACCCCGCATTGGAGTAGTACAAAGTGCACAATCGGTGTTAGAGGCCATATGGTATTCACCCATATGATTGCGGAAATGGCGGTCTGCTGTGTTGCTTCTCCAACCCATATCCTTGTCAAGTTGTTTAGCAGAAATAAATCCTTGAAGCATTTGCTCTTCAAGTGAATCACGGTCTTCATGGGTGCAGAAAGAGCACGAACGCTTGGTCACCCGCTCCCCCGCCATGGCGGTGTTAAGTAGCACACACTAAAAACAATTGCGAATTAAACAAAATTGGTGGGACGATGCCGAGGCGACCAAGGATAGCAAAAATACCCTTAACATTTGATACCATGAAAAGCCTAACAAACGCTTTACTGGATGGTGTCACAGGACGCTACGCACCCATTGTTTTACGAGATGAACGCATTCGTATTTGTGACAATTGTCCCTACGGTGGAAGAAGGTGCGATATGTGCGGTTGTTCTGTAAAAGTGAAGGCTTCACTTGTCAGTTCAAGTTGTCCTTTAAGAAAGTGGCCATCAGCCTCTCGTGATACGAGAATAGACGGCACTCAAGAATAACACAGTTGCGAATAGCCCAACAAGTAGGTATGAGGCGTTCTGTTGCCCAATTTCTCCACCTTTGAATACCAAAAGCATAGAGAGTACAACAATTGCCGCAAGAATTTGCACCATAATCATGTCAACAATAACACTTCGATTTGGATTCAGTACATCCAGCGTTGTAGCCGCAAAAGATTGTGTCAACTGTCCTGTGTATTTATCCATGCTTACTGCCTCCCAAAGATAAGTCCTCGTGCAACATTACCTACACCTGTACCCATTTTTTCCATCATTCCTTCATCAGCAAGTGCCGCCGAAAGCGCACCACCCATGAGTGATTGTTGGGCCATCATAGCAATCTGCTGTTGTCCGTTTTCTGCCGCAGTAATGTTTTGCTGTGCAGTGCTTTGTAGTGAATTAAAGTCAGCCTTAATGTTTTCAGCACTCATAGTTTGAAGGTGTGAAGGTAGTTTGGTAATATCCATTTTAAGGTTGCCGTCGCCGTCTTCGGTGAACACTGCATTCTTCATAACTTCAAGGACACTGAAACTCACAAGATTGTTCAATAATTGAATAAGTGTGGCCATTTGTGGGCTGGCCATAAATCTGTCAAGCGGTACAATACCTCGTAGCAACAAAATTTGCATTTCAATTTCACTTGGTGGAGCAACAGGTTGTTGACCCCACTGTGTAGAAGCACCACCTGTCATACCTTGCATAAATGGATTCTGCGCCATTTGCCCAAACGCTGATTGTTGTGGTTGTGCACTCCATCCTTGTTGCATTGGTTGTTGTGATGAAACACCTAAGTTTAACGCACCGTTGTTCATTGGTGCTTGATTATTACTACCGAGTCCCAACATCTCACTCATTTCCCCCAAGCGGTTCTTGTTCAAGAGTGTTTTGCACACCCATCATATTTTGAAAAGCGGCTGTAGGTTGATTCTCCATAGTCAATTCATGCTCAAAAATACGCAAATCGAATGATACAGTGGTAATGTCGTTTTGTCCTGTAATCGGATTTTCAATATGCCATACATTGATACCTTTTGTTTTACGAGAGTCTTTGTCAAGTTCTGCAAAGAAAGGCTCGTATTTTTTCAACATTGTAGGCGTAGGGTCTTTTTTTGCCACTGCTGAAACTGGTACTGTCACAATAGACACTCCACGCTTCACTTGGTCACGAAGGCGTCGAGGATTGGCCTCTCTTACTTTTTCATCTTCTGCTTCCCACTTACACAACAGATGATACAGATGTAGATGTTCGGGACAATATGTTCCTCTCATCTTTCTTCCATTCGTGACCTTATCTTTAGCGATGAATGCTTCCGCTTCTCCGGTGACTGGATTTCTCCAATACATTTCCCAAAGGTTTCTACCTGTATCTTCATCGGTTATTTTTGCGTAAAGATTGTCGTGTTGAATCAGTTGAGCGCAGTCACACCCATCCACAACACATACATTGGTTTGCTTGTCATACCTATGCTTTCTACCAAATAACCACCTCACAGGGTTAAATATGCTACGCTTTGATGGCATCAGCAACCTGTATGCTTGTTTTATGTCCTTACGACGAGCCTTATTTGGGTCGGGGTGTCGAGAGGGGTAAAAGTTCACCTTTGGTACTTGTAGGTTTTTTTGCTCCGCCACATTCTGCATCTGCTGTTGTGCTGTTGCTTGTTCCATAAGTGCCGCATGGGTTAAACCCATATTGCCTTGTTGTGCTAAAGCGTACAAGTGTGCTTCATTTGCGTCACCTAAACGCTGTTGCGGTTGTCGATTAAAATTTATCATTTTATTCCACCTTTTTTACTTCAATGATGTGCTTTTGAGTATCTGTGTCCCACATCAATGTCCAGTCAAGTTTGTCACCTTTACCCAACTTCATCAATTCTGCAATCCACATTGGAATGACAGTGCGAACACTATTACTTGCTTTTCCTACCGATGCTATCGTTGTTTTTGTCATATTTATCACCTATGCTGTTAGAAGGGAAATCAATGTTGGTTCTACATTCCACCCAATTCGTGTGGCCATGAAACTTCTCCGTGTAGGAACACCTGCTTTTTGTAAGCGAATGAGGTCATCTCTAAACGCATCGAAAATTTTGTGCTCACCGATTCTTTCCTGTTGCCACAACATCATGGCAGTTTCATCAAAGAACCTATCTGCTTTGTTCGCTACAAGCATGATTAACTTTGGAGCGTATTTTTTGCCCTTCCATCTGCTTTTGAAATTCCTGTAGCGATATTGTCGGTGTACAATGGCGTCAACAAGATATTTGAAGCCAGCAATTTGCTGTAGTGCTTCTTCTCCACCTTTTATTGCCCTATCGTCAAACATATACACAATACATTCGACTTGTCGATTTACCATGTCATCAATCCATAAATTCCAAAAACGCTCTTGTCCACCTACATCAGCGGAAAAGACAACACGCTTTTCTCCTTTCCAAGATATTCTTTTGCGTGTTGGTTTCGGTAGTACGAACCTACCGAGCATTTTGAAGTGTGTAGTACGCTCTTCTTCGGGTATGTCTTCCATTTCACCCGGAGTTGTCATGTACCTATCCAGTGTGGTTTTACCAGTCAATCCTGCGCCGTAAATGCCGACTTTGCGTGGCTTCCATGCGTTGAAGGCGGCTTTTCCCCAAACCATCGCTCCAACGACCGCTGTGCTTGCTGGCTCAACCATCTACGAACCCCCATAACCAATCTGCTAAATTTTGTATTTTTGTCCATACCCATTCCACCGTGTTTTCCCATGCTGATTCCCCTGTCTTCATTTCCCAAAAACTGGTAATGAGCACAGCAGAACTACTGAATAAAAATGTGCGTAGCCACCCTACACCTCTTTCATAATAATTGTCAAGCGTGTTTTGTGTGTGCATTGCACGAAGCGTGGCTTCGGTCGAATCATCAGTAGGTGTTTTGAAAATGCGACCCAAATCATCACCGCTTACTCTTTCTTGAATCGCTTATCGGGTTTTCCATCTTTAGTGAGAGGAACTTCTTCTTTTATTCCGAGATTGACGGGATTCTTCAAATTCGCTGAATGGCTCGGTGGATTTGTAGTCAACATGTTTTCCTGTTGTTGTACAAGTGAGGGAGAACCACCCGGTACACCCCATGAAGGAGGCATTTTGCCGGGGTTTTGCTCCATCCAACGCATTTCAGCCTCTAACTGTGCCTCTTGCATACGAAGTTCCATTTCGGCTCTTCGATTATCGAAACTGTACTGCATACTGCGGTATCGGCCTTGACGCTCTCGCTCAATGTTCTGCATTCTAACTCGTTCCTGCATGTTTCGTTCAAAGAACATCTTGAAGAAGTAATACGCAATACCTTGGACGAAAAATGCCGCCATTGCGTATGTGAACCCGTTCACCAGTGGGTCTTCTGTGTTTAACCACATATCAGCGTCAAACAAACCAATTGCTAAACCAACGAGTGCTGATTGTGCAAGAATTAGGCCCATAAGACGGATTTCGGCTTCGGATGTGTCGCTACCTTGTTGCATTGTCCTCACCCGTGGTCACCATCGTGGTCATTATAACATTTTCGCTTGTGTCACTTGTGTCAAAACTTCACTCACAATTTTTGACTATACGAGTTTGCGTCATTATTTACTACTCCTATACTTACTTATTATATTGAGAGTAAGACCTATGAATGAAGTGACATAAGTTATGGTCATTTTAGGTGACATGACTTTTGACATAAGTGAGGTAAGTGAATACTTACTCATGTCGAAGGGTTCCCTTGTCTTTGAAGTGCCGTGCCCTGTTTTCATGCTCGCCTTCAAGGGTCAATTTGCCGCCTTGGGTGTGGCTAATGTCCTTATGGTCGTGGCTTCCATAGATACCACGGCGTCGGCGTTCACGGTTAAGTTCCTCTCGGTACTTCACACGCTCCGGGCTGGACTCGTATTTCTTGTCGTACTCCAACTTATGCCGCTTGGCTTCGGGGCTTACACGCTCTTTGAGTAATTGCATAGCAATTTCCATTGGTTCGCTGGCAACTTTGTATTCCGAAGGGTCAAATGCACCTGCTACTGTTTGAGCGGGAAAAGGATTTTCTGTCAATGCGGCAGGTTGGCCCCAAATTTTAGGCGTTTTTACATTTGGGAGCATAGAAGCAACATCATGTACTTCGGGGAACGAAACTGCTAAGTCATCAAATGCTTCGCTTGGACTTTTACCCTCAAATCTTTGACCTCTTTCCCATTCTAACAATGCTCGTTGTGCATCAACAGGTGTATATCCTGCTTGTAAATCAACAAATGAACTCTTAGGCAACGCACCATAACGGAACCCTTCACCTGCAATTGACATATTTGCGGCACCTTGTTCCGGTGTGCGCCAATAATGAGGGTCTTCTGCTACACCCATCAGTATTCCTTTATCCCCTCCAAATGTCACATCACCATGCATGGCACCATATCTTGATGCTGGATTAAGCCAATAACCATCGAAGTTTATTCCTTCCTTAAATCCGGGTAGTGGTTTACCACCATCCCTATCCATTAAATCGTAATCCCATCCTCTACTACTCAAATTTCGCCGCATAACTTGAGGCATATTGAATGTGTTCCGTCGATAACTTGGAATGAACCTTAATGAAGTAATATCGTCAAGTGATAAATCACTTTCAGCGAGAGTGGGGAGTTGTGCTTTCTTTACACCACGAGGGTTAAGCACAGGACTGTGCCCCTGTCGCAAGTAATCTTGTATGTCCTGTATTCCTATTGGACCGGCACCTCTTCCTGCCGAGGTTTGACTTAAAATTTCCATTATTTGACGCTCGTATTGTTTCTTTTCTTCGGGTGTTAAAGTGGGGTTGTTGAATCCAAATGAGCCTTGGCTCCATTCTTCGGGTAATTCTTCACGATTTCGTTTTCTTTGTAAGTTTCGACCTCTTTCAAAGGCACCAAAAACGGCATTACGCTCTTCTTCACTTATTTCACCTAATTCATACAAAGTGTCCATTTCTATTGCAAATTGGTTAGAATCATTATTTAAATCGGCCAACCTCATTTCATTGAGTATGAAATCTCTTTTTGGAATGTTATCCGGTAAATTGATTTGCCGTGCTATATTTTCATCATCAAAGGCAGAAGTAAATATGTTTTGACTTAAATCCTTTTCTTTAATACCACCTTTACGGTGTATTCCAACAAGTCTTTCGGGTGGTATCGGTGCTGTGTAAATTCCTTCTCTACCTTCACTTATGTCTTTACGAGAAAATGCTTTGTCCGAAGGAGCACCAAAACCTCTTATTGCAACAAAACCTTCCGGGTTCCTTGGGTCTACATTTCCCGCTTCTGCCTGTCTTACATCTCGTGCAGTGATTGGTGAAACAAAACCGGCGTTTTTAACAGGAAATATAGGTCGTCGTGCTAAATCAATTGGAGAATCACTATAAGTTGGAATGTTTCTTTCCCATTCAAAATTTACTCTTGCGTCTTTCACAGGTTTTAATCCAAAATTACCTGCACTTCCAATGTGTTTTATGTCGGGTGTGCTTAATCTTTTAACTGCATTTACAGGAGGAATAGCACCGGGTAGTATGTTTCCATCCTCATCGAAGTGCGGGCCTTCGGTTTGCATACTCAACTCATGTTCGGGTAGAGTAGTTTGACGGGAAGTGTAATCTCTCAACACAGGTAGTTTTGTCGCATCGACATTATATTCATCGAGTAATGGAAATTTTCTTCGCACAAGACCTTCTGCAAGAGCACCTTCCGTGGCTAAACGATTAAGGTATCTTTTTGCCGTATAACCTTCTCTTGCTCTTTCGTTTCTACCACCCAAGGGTTCAGTTTGCTCAAACTCTTGAGGTGTTCTTGCAATACCAGTATCACTGATGGTGTCTTGAATTTGTTGTGCAGTGGGTAAAAACTCCGGTGGTAGTTGAGCGTACCTTTGGTCTAACTCATCTTGCAAAGAGGGGTCATCAGCCTTGCGTACCGCAACCCCCGCCATGTTTATCTCATGGTCAATTAACTTAAAGACATAACGACACATGGCAAGGCTATGAGGGGGCGAGTTGCTATACGAAAACTCGAACCCGTGACCACCACCGCCGCCCTTGCTACCGCCGCCGCTGGAACTGTAGGAAGAGTAGTAGCAGGTAAAGCGGCTAAAGGAGCCGCAAAAACAGCGGCAAAACAAACTTTTGTTGACAAAGTGAAAGACTCCGCCGCACAACAAGCAGGAAAAAATCTTGCTAACGCACCAAAAAACCTTGCTGAATCCGCTGGTGAAAAGGTTGCTGAACAAAATCGTCAAGCACAAGCCTCAATGGAACAAAGAGGCCAACAAATGGCTGAAAAAGCCAAACATGGCTCGCAAATCGCCACGGGTGAACCGATGGATATGTCGTGGCAATTGCTGAAAGCGTGGTCATGGGCCGGTGGATTTGAAGGTCTTGATAAAAAATCAATTATTGAACACGCAAAGAAAACAAAAACACATGTTGGAAACCGTGACATAGGGCATTACCACGACCGTTTTAATAAACGGTACAAACAAGGTCAAGAAATGCCAAAAGGTGCAGAAGGATTGACACCACACGACCTCGCAATGGCGTATTTGGATTTAATTCTACAAAAACATCCCGATTTACTATCACAAATGAATGAAAAACAGCGGGCACCGAATAATACCGACCCCGATAATTTTCCCGGCCTAACATTCCCTTTGCTAACAACTGATGAGCCAATAGAAAGTCAAGTTGAGAGTGATGGAGGGGAAATGCACACAGGGTATCATCCTGTGTTCGCCGTAGGGCACCACCATGACGAAAAGTTCGATGACCCGAAAGCCCACATAGTGACCGTAGCAGGTCGAAACATAGGAGCAGGAAACAGGCAAACAATTCCAGTCACCCATGTTTCAAATTTATTTTCACACGAACATTATCCTCTTTTCACTGAAAATGAATATCATTTGGATTATTCCGGCGATTTACCTACGGCGGGAGAAAAGCAGGGTATTTCACAACAACAGCGTAATAAAAATATTCTTCAAACTCAAGCAGATAAACGCCATTTTGGTGATTTTATGCAACCTATTGACTTTGAGGGAATGCAAGAGCAAGGGCTTGGTCGAAGTATGAAGGAAGGGGATGCGGAACAACGAGTTCAAGCATTAAATCCATATGCTCAAGATTTTACCAATCCGCTTACTGCTATGCCGCAAAGTAAGTTGCAACGAGATTATCAACAATATCTTGCACAACAAGCACAACAAGCACAGCAAAAGGAAGAGAAACCACCAGTTCCACGCATTCAACCCGGTCCTATTCCGGGTATGGTTTATTTTAATGGTACATTGATGAATGAAGCAGATGTTCCTGTTCAAACTGGTGAACCAATGAACCTCGCTTGGCGAATGCTCAAAGGTGAACTTCAACTCCCACACCAAATTTCCAGCGCACTACACGACGACATTATGACGCTTGACCGTCAACACAAGATGACCGATACCAACGAGGGTACACTCATCGAAAACATTCACCCCGATATGGAAAATGTAGTCAAACTCTTGGCCGACAAAGACTTTGAGGATTTACCAAAGACAGTTAAGCGGCCTACCGTGCCTCTATTTCACGGGCAGTTTCATTGAGTTTAATTTGACGAGCAATCTTTGATGCTTTCTTCAAAGCGTCAAGAGTGACACCAGTTTCAAATCCCCAAACATTGAGATGCAACACCAGTGTTTCGGTTGACAAGTTTGCACCGCTGTTGTCAACAAACGGACAACCACCAAGTCCACCGATGCTTGAGTCAAACTCACGAATACCATTTAACAATCCTGCACGAATTAGTTGCAACGCTTTTTCTTCCTCACCTTTGTGATGCAAATGCAGTGCGGGAGTCATACCTTCGAGCAGGGCCATCTCGGACCACAGTTCTACCTCTTTTCTTGTCCCTACCCCCACTGTATCAGCAAAAACTACTGTTTTTCCAAACATTTTGGCATCACGGATGCATGAAAGCATGGTTTTAGGTGAAACTTCGCCACTGAATGGCGAGCCGAATGCCATGCTGATATAGACCCGAACATTTTCTTTCGGCGTCTTGTCCAAGAATGTCTTGTACATCAACACAAGTTCACTTCGGGTTTTTCGCATGTTCTTCATGTTGAAGGTTTCACACGGGCTGATAACGATGTTAATTTTTTCAGCACCACTCGCTATCGCCCTATCGTAGCCACGCTTGTTCATTACAAGCACACCGCCACGCTGAAACACATCCTCGGCATCAGCCATTTGTGGTACAAGTTTCGGATGTGCAAAACTTACTTCTTCGATTTCTGTTAATCCAGCGTCGTATAACGCATCAATGAGTTTTATTTTTTGACTCGATGGGATTTTTCGCTTCAATGATTGTAAACCGTCACGAGGGCCAACCTCGTACACGGTCACATTCATTTGATTCCCTTCCTCATACCGTTCCAGCACTCTTCTTCCAGTTCTTCTTTACTGGTAAAATAAACTACATCAGTACCAAGGTCATCAAAAGCGAACCAAGCGAATGCAAATCCAGCAATAAAAGCAAGTCCAAAAAGAAGCCACAAACTCATGTTGCGAGACAGTGCGGTGTAGAAATTAAACTTTTCCCTTACTGCTTATACGGAGATGGGAATGAGAGGCCTCGCCTGTCTGCTCGACCTTCCATACGAGGTGTTGGTGCACTTTCGCCGGGTCTATTCTTTCTTGACAAGCGAGGTGAAACGGCAACTGTGCTTGGTGCATCCATTTGTGTCGGTGCACTTTCACCAGCAGGTGCGGGACTGTTGTGGAACCCTTCAAGCGGCTCTTCCATTATTTCTTCGGGGTATATTCTTTCCGGCATAGTGGTTTTTCCAGTACCTCTTCGACCTGCGCCGCTGGCCCAGTCCATTAAATCACCACGAACATTTTGTCCAGCAGGTTTAGGGAATGGGTTTTCCATTGGGCCTAATCGGTTTAATGCGTTTGTATATCCTTCTGCAAATTTAGGGTTAAGTTCAATCAAGCCCTCACTCATGTCATCACTACCAACAGGAGGTCTGCCGGAACTTCCAGCCCGACCGAGGTTTGCCGGAGGTGTACCGCCAAGTGTGCGGCTCATCGGGGGAACGCCCATTGCTTCCATTTCATCGGCTTCGGGCTGTTGACCCATACGGGCAAGAGTTTGTCGGTCAAGGTCACCTTGTAATCCTTCGTAGTGTTCTTCAAGCAGATTTGCAGTTTCAGCCTTGTCAGCATAATCTCTCATCATAATTTCCATCATTTTACGATTTTTTAAATGGTTCATCGCATCTTTTGCACTTGAAACTCTTGGTGGGGAATTTGCACCCATCGTTTCAAATTTGTCTAAAGCCCTTCTTGCATTACTCGCTTCGTCGACTCGTGCATCGGTCAATTGTTGTGGATTACGCACACCTTCAAATTTCCCTTCATTCCGAAGTTGTGGTTCGGGGAGGTTAAGTTCATGACCACGCTGTTTCAATAGCACCCACGCTTGATTGAAAGGAGCGACCATGTTAATCGCAGGTGAATCAATTACTTAACGATTAAGCCAAGCATATTGATTTAATGTAAAATAAGACCACGAAACTACTGCAATGACCAAAATAACCAATGCCAATGCGTCACTGCGGGTTATTTTGTCTTTCATAAAAATCATCAAATGTTATTTGTTGAGTATTTCTTGCCATTGGTTGTGTGACTTGTATTCCTACCATTTCCGGCCTATGACCTTGACCTCGCTGGATTTTTGCCCTGTCTTGTTCGGCTAACTCATCCATACTTCTTGCTTGGTTTGCTTGATTAACAATAGGAATTGCACCGTAATCCAAGCGATTCAAACCGCTACGCTGTTCTTGTGCATCAAGGAACTGTGGTACATTTCGTCGTTGATAACCAAGCCTTTGAAGATGACTACCATCATCTTCTGTAATGTGTTCGCCTTCGATGTTTGGTGGTAAATTTTGCATAAACCTACGATGGAATGCATCGGATTGAAAGTTTCGCTCGTTTGATACTATTGGAATACCTGCTCCAATTAAGGCTTGCATTAACTTTCTGTACATACCTTGTCTTCGATATGGTTCCGGTGTCCTACCGTAAAAATCATTGATGTGAGCGTTGTATTTATCATTACCATATCCCGATATTTGTGAAAGTATTTCACCTTCATCATTTACAAGTGAAAAATCTTTCCCACCACGATTATTGCCACGAGGTGATATTTCAATTCGGGAGGGAACAGCCTCACGGCGATTACTTTCACGAGCGATTCTTGCATTTAATTTTCGCTGTTGTGATAACATTCGGTCGAAACTCAAATTGCCCCTGTCAAGGAAAGTGGTTTGGAATGCATGTTTTTTGGGCCACGGGTAATCGGGATTTTTCTTAGCCATCATTTCTGCAAGGACTCGTTCTCCTTCTTCTTCAATTAGTTCATCATACCGTTCATCAGTCATATTGTGCCGTTGTGGATTTGCATCTCTTGCTATCTCATACGCTTTATTTTGCATTTGAAGATTTTTTTCTTCATCCGGTGTTAGCGGGTACGGCTCATTTTTCAACAACGCCCATGCCGTATTGAATGGCGTTGTCATAGCACGGCCACGGACAACCTTGTATAAAAATTCCATTCTGTAATTTTTTTTGGGAACGCTATGCGTGCCCAAAAGAAGTGCTATGGGATAGCACCGTGCTATGGCTCCTTCTAAGGGGCGTGCTATGGGGTGCTATGGGGCCGTGCTATGGGGTGCCGTGCCACGGTCTATAGACTGGGGGCCTTGTGCGGGGGCGGGGCATGGGGGCGCATCTATAGATTCCAGCCCCCACCCCACTTGCGTCTGCGTATGCGTGTCTATAGATTCCCATAGCCCTCTCCACCCCATGCGTATGCGCCTATGACCATCACCCCATAACCCCACACGCCTTTAGGCGCAAGCCCCCATGAATAGCGACACCTTGACCCCAACCCATATGGGTGCGTTAGCACCTACTTCACGAGGCTATGCGCTATGTGCTATGTACATGACTCGTGAGGCAAAACGACCTACTGAACCGGAATACTACTTAAACCACATAAGAAGTAAGTATCGAGGTTTAAAAAATGTCCAAGACAGAATACACCGCCCCGTTGCCTACCGTTGACCGAAGCCAAGCATATGCTTTGCAGATGCGCCCCGTGCTTGACCGCATGGTTGCGTTCCTGTCGAGCAAAGCCACTCGCTGTGCTCTCCCTGTGCAAGCAGATGCCCACGCTTCCCCGCTTGAGTTTGCCCCAAAGCAAGCCTCGACCACCTTCACCCGCTCCGAAGTGCTCTCGATTGCTCGTGAAGTCGTTTCCGTCATGAAGTCGTCTGCTCCTATGGCAGTGCGTGACTCCATCCCATCCTACGCTGTCGGCGCAAAGGCAACTGCGAAGAACATCATCGCTGTGCTCACACTCCCGTACACCCCTACCAAGGGCAAGAACGAGGGTGTCGAACTCAACGCCGCTCTCCACACCCTCGCTGGTCACCGCCGCAACATGGGCCGCATGAAGCGAGCCAATGAACTCGCCGCCGTCATCAAGTCCGGTGATGCGTACTTCGGCAACCTCGCCGCTTTGGTCGCATCCTCTCGCAAGCACTTTGAGGTTGAGGCCAATCTCACACACGCAACCAAGACCCTCACCGACAAGGACGGCAAGGCTCGTGCGTTCCCATCCAAGGCCAAGGCGAACAAGGCCGTGGCTCGTGCTTTCTTCGGCATGGACTGGTTCGCTACCAGCAAGGCTGACCGACTTGAGTCCACCGCCAAGTTCGTGTATGGCCAAAGCGAGTCCGTGGGCAAGAGCGACCAACACGCTGTCAACGGCTTCAACTTGACCGTGCTTGAGTCCACTCATCACGCAACTGTGAAGAAGTTGGCTCGCACTGTTGGTGCACCTGCCTCGGCACTCAAGTCCAAGGCCACAGCCATCCAGTGGTTCGCTGAAGATGTGTCCCGCATGGACGGACTGACCCAGTGATTCGGCTCACTGCTCGCCGCTCGCCCCTCGCCCCCTGCCCGCTTCGGCGGGTGGGGGGCTTTTTTTATCGCCATTTTCACCCATAGCGTGCGTGAGTCGGGGTGCTTCGTTGCCACGCCTACGCCTAAACAGAAGGTTTAGCCTTGCGTGAATTGCAACGCACCCATATGGGTTGGAGAACTTGCCGCTTGCTCATCTCCTACGGGCGGCTGTTAATCATTTGAATAAATCTTTGTCGTGCGAGCGATGCGAATGCCCAAGCACGACGGTTATGATTGCTCCGATGCCACACCCATAGAAGAAACTCTATTCACTCGTGGGGTCGGCACTGGATATTCCCCAACAGCATATCGCATACAGAATATGTCGAAAGAGAATATTCCACGCTCGTTATGTCGAATGAGAATCACCTTCACTCACTGGTCAAACCAAGTGAACCGTTGTACTGCGAGGCTGTTGTGTCACTTGTGTCAAAAACCACCTCACTCATTTGACCCAAACTCACTTCACTCACACCCCTTACACTCAATGCTGATGGTTTCGCACCCTTGACTCATCATTTACTTACTCCTATACTTACTTATTATATTGAGAGTAGTACCTATGAATAAAGTGAGTCAAGCACGGGCAAATCGCTTAGGTCAAAACAGGTGACATAACGAATGACACAAGTGACACAAGTGACGAACATGACAAGTGGAGAAAAACGGGGTACTGAATCGGTAGACTATTTAAACCAACTAAGAAGAGAGAAACCGATGCTAACCGAATCGAAAATCAGCAAGGCTTCTCCCCCTACCTTCCGAACCTTCCCTCCCTTCCATGAGTATGCAGTAGTCACCATGAAGTACAAGCGGTACGCTTGGGATGCAACAGTCCACATCATTCACACCTGTTCCAAAGGAGTCATCGCTCGTGTGTCGAACTCACAACTGTCCGAAAGTGTGAACTTGAGTCAACTCCTACAGCACAGCGATGGCATTGAGTACGACTTGAACAACTACTTCTCACAGACACGACTCATTGAATGGGCTGACAACAATGGTATGCACCTGCGTCGATGGCGTCAACTGAATGACAATGGTGTTGAGGTGATTGCATGAGTATCAAAATCCACAAGTCATCAAGTATGCGTTGGTCCTACTACAAACACAGTCACACCGTTGCACAGAATGTGTATCAGTCATGGCTCAAATGGCTTACGAAAGCGAAGGACTTCAAAGCAGGTCGCCCCGATGGTAAGCATGGTCGCATCAAACCTTTGCCATCACAATGCATCGCATTTGAATACCACGAAACACCTATCGTGTATCTGTTCATTGACGGTTCAGTAGCCTTAGCAAATGGTGGGTACAATACACAGACCACAAAGAAACGAATCAACAAAATCATCAAGCCGCATGGGTATGAGATAAGACAAATCAATTTCATGTGGGTACTCAAACGCATAGGCGAAGACGAAGGTGTTGCGTTGAACAATAACTTCGCCGTCTACCTTCAATCGGATTCAGTATTTAAACCAAGTAAGAAGAAAGGAAGTGAACTACAATGAGCCAAAAAGCAGATGGAATGAGCAACTACAAAGAAGCGGCTGACAACTACGCACTAAGTCGTGAGTTTTACACACTCAAGCAGAAGATATTCAAAGTCCTCACACCCAATGTTGACTTTGATGAGATGCAAACAGGTGAGTACCGTCGTGCTCGCACTGATGTTGTTGTGGCTAAGTGTGAGGCCTACTTCAGCCAATCCAACTGGCCTCTCTTCGTGCGCTCTTGCCCAGTCGTGCCTCGCCCCGGTGTGCTACCAAGCATCGAAGTCGCTGACTCTACTGGCCTTTATTCTGCCGTCCTTGAGATTATCACACTGATGACTTCACCCGATACTTCCGACAACCCACAGTACAAGCATGGCTTCGTTGACCCCGAAGGTTCCATCATGGTCATGCCATACTTGGATGCTGACGCAAGTGCAGTTGTTTCAGTGCGCCACCACATCATCATGGGTCGTGACAATGATGGTGTCACTGCTGGTAAGGATGGACTACTCGTTGCCATACCAGTACAGCATGACAAATATGTAGAGGAAGACTTCGCTTACCTTGCCCTTGACCCCGACAAGATTGAGGTTGAGTTCGTGAGTGAGTTGAACAAGAAAGACTTTGACTACACTCGTGATTCATACGGCTACGCACACAAACATGCGATGGTTCAACTGCGTGGCTCGGCTGGCCCTCGCTCCATCGTTCCACCACCCAAGGGTGTGACCATCTCCGGTACATTCCATGGAGCCGAGCGCATCACCATCGAGCACATACACTTGGTGCCCGACAACAGTGAAGAACATCTCGCCATGATGGAAGATGAACTTCGCAAGGGTATGCCATCAAACAGTGTGGTCGTACACATCAACGGCAATCATCTGTCCCACCACGCAGGTCAATGTATGGAAGCAGGTGTACCTTACATCGGCATTTGGCCCAACAAAGATTGCCCGCAACATCAACGCCCTGTTGCCATTGGTGACAAGTGGACTCAAGCGGCGGCGGGATGGGTTGTCCTCGACATGGAAGAATCATTCACCCCGCAACCGTATGACTGTATGGACTACATGCAAGAGTTCATGGATGGCTTCGCCACTGGCTTCACCAACTTCGGTCGCCAGCATGGATGGCTCTCCAACATCTTCCACCAGTTCATCGGCGGTCCTATCATGGACCCTGCTATCGCCGCTCGGCTTGGTGGTGCTTACACAGCATGGCTCATCAACGCTACACTCTCCGTTGGTATCGGTGAGATTCGACACATCACTTCTTCGGCATACGATTTCACTATGCTTCCGATGGCTACACTCTTCTCCATCTATGGTAAAGATGTGTGGGAAGAAGCAAACATCTCCCAGTTCTATGAGCGCAAGCACTACTACGCCGCTATCGAAACACACCCTATCGACATTCCATCTACTTCCCTCCTGTTCGATGTGGTGGAGCAAGTCTTCCGTGGCAACTGGCAAGGTGGCTACGGTGGTATCAAGTATGCTACATCAGTGCGTAATGCAAGTGACCTACTCAAGCATGTGACTGCATTCAATGATTCACCTACTCGTGACAACTTCAAAGCAGTCATCAGCAGTGCTAACATGACCGAGCACAATGTACACAACAATGGTTTCTTCTTCAACAAGTTCATCAGTGAGCAAGCACTCAACTGGGGCACTGACCCTGCTAAGGTCACCGTCACACCAAAGGACTTCTTCTCCGTGTACTACGCCGCACGAGATGTGATGGAGCGCAAGCCTCGTGCTGTGCATGACCACACTGAATTACTTATCACATCATTGGAGACGACATTGAGTGACCTACCTACTCTCCATGAACACCCACTGTTCACAGATGCCATGCAACTCATGGCTTCCAGTGAATACCTCAACAGATACATTCACCCACGAGGTAAGTATTCGGATGGCAAACTGTTCATCCCATGCAACATGGAAGGGTGCCAGCATTGTGCGGCTCACGAACAGAAGTTGATTGATGAAGAGAAACTCAAGCAACTGGCACTCAAAGAATCAACGACCAGTGGTGTAGTCCACACAGCCACACACTACGATGCTCCATTCCCATCAGCACCCAAGTCATTGAACAGTGAGCACTTTGTCAAAGCACTATCGAAGACACTTGAGAACGGTGGCACTGTGAGTGATGTTGACCTCAAGATTGTTGCACAGTGGGCGGCGGCGAACACATTGGATGCGTCGTTCAGCAAGTACCTTGCTAACCTCATAGTGAATCTCACGAGCGAGCAACTCAACACATTCGCATTGGCGATGAAGGGGGAATGAACATGGGTAAGAAAAAGAAAACACAACGACAGAAAAGAAACAAGAACAAGGTGACAGATATGAGCAAGAACTTCAAGACAACAACCAAGACAACATGGAAGATGCCAGTCAAACCTCCATGCCACACAGGACAGAACAAAATCTTCACGACCACTTCCGGCATTGATGTGTACGGCGGTGGCCGCAACCGACAGGGTGGCTGGTGGAAGATGGACCCACTGCCCGACCTCGCCATTGGTCCGAGTGAAACTATGACTTCGTTCACAGCATCATCGGCTACTGATGTTCCCGATGGTTGGTCATGCAATGCGTACACCAACAAGGTTGTACCACCGTTGACTATCGACATGGACTTCCCCGACTTCGGTGTACCACAGGTGCAAGACTTGTTTTGGTATGCACTGTGCGATGACATTCACGAGCATGGTATCAAGACTGTATCGACGCAGTGTGCTGGTGGGCATGGCCGTACTGGTGTGCAGTTGTGCATCCTGTACTACTTGCTCAACGATGATGATGTTCGTGCCACCGTTCAATCGGCGGCTCAACTCATCGAGTTGATTCGTGACCTTCACTGCGAACATGCTGTTGAGACTGACGAACAGCAAGAATACATCGCTCGCATCCTTGACATACCTGCTGGTGACTCCGTTATCTCCGACCGCTATGGAGGCTGGTCGGGAAAAGCGGAGGCCACAACCACGGTGGCTACTGGTTCTAAGTACGGCCCGCTTGACCTTGAGTACGAACCTTGGGAAGAGAACCTTGACTTGGAATGGAATGAACTCACACATGACTATGACGAAGCACCCGCAAGTGATGTGGAGCCGTGCCCTTCATGCGGTGGTGACAACTACTACAACCGTGCTTGTGATGATTGCCACTATGTCAAACCACACAAGGATGAAGAGAAGATAATGTGTTTCACATGCGGTGTGAAGAAAGGAAGACTTGACTTCATGGACACAGGCGGACCATGTATGACTTGCCTTGCGGCGCAGAAGAAAATCAAACACACAGCAAACGAAGTTCAATGCCACTCATGTAAGGAGATGAAGACTGGTGACATGCTTGCGTCGTTCAAGAATGATAAGTTCCTGTGCCTCGCTTGTGAAATGCTCGATGAAATTTGTTGGAGAGGGGTGAAACAATGAACAGAACATACGAAGACATGAGCAAAGAAGAACTGATTACATTGGAAGAAGCCATCAAGATTCATCTTGATTATGTGATTGCTGTCACGGAGAACAACGCCCGATGGGAAGAACTGACAAGAATAGAAGGTGATGAAGAATGAACAGCACCATCGTACACAGAATGATACGGACCTTCACAGGCTACGGCGCACCCGATGTAAGGGATGATGTTGGACCGAACAAAGCCGACTGGCCTTTCTTCTCTCGTGTGGCCAACGCTGACTTCATGGCAGACTACGAGTTGCTTGAAGCGGCTGAACGATTCCACAAGTATCGCAACACACAACTACCATCCATCCTCATTGATGCTGGACTCATTGAGAACGAGGGTCAAGTCCTTCGCTTCCTTGATAAGATGAAAGCACAGGGCGAGCAAGCCAAGGTGGAGTACGACAGACTCGAAGCCGCCATCCATGAGAAGCACAGAATCCGTTCAGCAGTAAAGCATTCCATCACTAAGCGTTTGCTTTCAAGACAATGGGATAAGACCACCGACTTCAACAACAGTGAAGACGAAGAGATTGATGGGTGGGTAGGTAAGGTTGCCGAATCATACGAGTGTAAGTGGGATGAAGCAGTGACCATCATTGAAGAGTTCGTTGCCAACTGGCGACCACCCACCAGCAAGGTCGTATCATTCTCAATGGTCGAAGACTCATGGACGAACCGATGGGGCAAACAATTCACCAGCAATCGAATTGCTTTGACCTACTCGTACAACCCCGAACTCAACAACGCACTCAAGAACAACCTCGGCTTCCCTGCCATCAAGTTCGATGGTGGTACAAAGAAGTGGACACTACAGGACAACAGCGAGGTGCTTGACAAAGCCAAGGCAATCATCATTGAGGCTGGCATGTTCATCAACGAACAGTCACTCAACACACTGGAAGTATCGGCACCAGCCGTCAAGAAGTCTATAGACCGTGTGACCAAAGCCACGGCTGAATTGATTGGCAACTCATCCATCTCCCTCAAATGGCCCTTCATCTCCGATGAAACACTGCGTGGCAACTTACTCAACCAAGTCAAGATGACACAGGGGCGCAAGTTCAATCCCACAACCAAGGCGTGGACTATTGCCATAGGCGAGGCGGCTCCGCTCATTGACCGCTTGCGTGAGTATGATGAGAATGAATGGTGTGTGATGTTAGCCGATGCCATCGAAGCCATCCCCGAAGTCCACTCGTTCATGGAAGAGAGAGCGAAGCGTATCGCCATCAGTGGTGCGGCATCACTTGATGACAAGATGATAGTCGCTGAAATGAGGGAAGAGTTAGCCAACCACTTCCCTGCTGACCGTGAACTCTATCCGTTCCAATATGTCGGCGTTCGTTTTGCTCAACTCGCTGGTGGTCGTGCGCTGATTGGTGACGACATGGGTATTGGAAAGACCATTCAAGCACTCGCACACATCGCACTCAACCAAGACCAATTACCTGCGTTGGTTATCTGCCCTGCTTCGGTCAAGTACAACTGGCTCAAGGAAGCAAGGGCATGGCTACCAAACATGACCAGTGCTGTTGTCGAAGGGCGTAGTAAGGGTACACTTCCCGATGCTGACATTGTGATATGCAACTACGACATTATCTCCGGTCGCTTGAATCAACTGCTTGATGCTGACTTCAACATCGTGGTGTGTGACGAGTCACACTACCTCAAGAACAGCAAGGCCAAGCGCACAGAAGCAACACTCACTGTGGCTCAACAGTCCAAATCAGTTCTGTGCCTCTCCGGTACAGCAGTGACCAACAGGCCAAACGAGTTCTTCACCACACTCAATCTCCTACGACCTAACGAGTTCCCATCGTTCTTCAACTACGGACAGCAATACTGCGATGGGTTCCAAACACGATTTGGTTGGGACTTCACAGGTGCAAGCAACACCGAAGAGTTGCACCATCGTACTCGTGACTTCTGTATTCGCCGCCTCAAGCAAGAGGTGTTGACTGAACTGCCCGACAAGGTGCGTACCATCGTTGACATTCAACCGTCGAAGGCTGACCTCAAGCAGTACACTGACCTACACAGGTCATGGATGGATGAGTACGAACTTCACATGAATCATCGTACACTCCCTGCTGGCTTCGTTCTCAACATGCTTACAGCACTGCGACATGAGTGTGGACTCATCAAGGTTCCATCAACAGTGGAATACATCAAGGAGTACCGCAACATCACAGGCAAACCATTGGTTGTCTTTGCACACCACGCTGATGTGCTGAACAGCACAGTGAAGTTGTTGATGGAAGACAAGGACTACAAGTGGCGCATCGCCGGTATCAAAGGTGACATGCCAGCACACATTCGACAGAAGAATGTCGAAGCATTCCAAGAAGGGCACATTGATGTGCTGTTCTGTAGCACGATGGCGGCGAAGGAAGGTATCACACTGACTCGTGCCGATACTGTCGTGTTCATTGAGCGTGAGTGGGTGCCCGGATGGGAAGAGCAAGCCGAAGACCGTGTGTACCGCATCGGTCAAGACAGCGATTCAGTCCACGCTGTGTACCTATCAGTGGCGAAGACCATTGACGAGAAGTTCAACTATGTTATCGAAGAGAAGCGCAAGGTCGTGAAGGCAGTGCTTGACGGTGGTAGCATGGAAGAGCGTGAAGGTATCGCCAACGCTCTCATCCAGTCCATGATTGCGAGCGGTGACTTGCCCGCAGAATTTGGTAAGAAGGTGAAAGCATGAACTGGCTCAAGCGTACACTCTATAGAATGATTGACCCCAAGCCTGTGAATACTCGGCATGGGGTGGCGACACCTGTACAGGTGAAGGTGAAAGGTGACCAAGTGGAACTGGTATTGCTTTTAGATTGAAGAGTATTTAAACCAACTAAGAAGGAAGGAGATGAGAACTATGATTAGAAAATGGATTGAGAAAGCAGTGGACCGATACTTGGTGAGTCACGATAACCTTGCAGCAAAAATTGTGTCTGAAATGCATATAGCGAATGAATACTACCACCTTGCGGAAGCGTTCGACAAGGCTAAACTCATGAAAGAGGTTGACTTGACAGACCTCGCATGTGAGATTGACATGTATGACTTGGCTGGACAATTTGACGAGGATTCACTTGCCGACCAAGTTATGCGTACCTTGTCCCTTAATGAACATGACATTGCTCGCAAGATACTTGACGAGATTGACATGAGTGACATTGCCGTTGAGATTGACCTTGACGACCTTGCAGGGTACTTCGACACGGGTGACATTGCTTCTAACATTGAGACATATGATGTGGCTAACGACATTGACACAGATGAGATTGCAGAAAGCATTGTTGACAACCACTTCGATGCCATCCTTGAGGCACTCAAGAAAGCAAAGGAAGGTGAAGAAGAATGATTGACACAGACAAATACGAAGAACATACAGAAGGGCCGTGGAGAATAGTTTGTTGGGAACGAAAATGGTACATTGAAGGTGATTATGAAGAAGGGCAAGAGGAGTGTACTGCGAGAGATGTTTGTCATTTGTATGGAACTGCTCAACGGAAAGACCCAACGGCACGACTCATCGCAGACGCACCACTACTGCTCGCAGAAGTCAAGCGGTTGCGTGAGCGACTCATTAGAGCATACGATTGGGTTGAGAAAGTAGTCCACGGTGATGATTCAGTGATGGCGGATTACACTGAATATGTATGCGGAGGCGAGGAAGAATGATTGACACAGACAAATA
>Ga0181414_1000085_pt1 | contig 25073 bp, 30 predicted proteins | sample 37SPOviralmetaG_FD_130139 | JGI IMG/M metagenome (GOLD analysis project Ga0181414, IMG submission 130139) | Marine viral communities from the oligotrophic San Pedro Time Series (SPOT) site, San Pedro Channel, CA, USA - 37 SPOT_SRF_2012-11-28 | ecosystem: Environmental > Aquatic > Marine > Strait... | reverse complement strand
GAAGGCTATCTCAGACGAAAACGAGTTTGTAGGTCAAAAAATGGATGCTCTTATGGACGAAGAACTAGCAGACATAAAGGAACAACAAGCTAAGTTTAATGCTAAGTATTATCCTGACCTACAGGAAAACTAAAGTGAAAAACATTAATAAAATATCAGGAGATGCAAGAAAGTCTTTTAATTCTACAAGAAAAGGAGACTTTGCTGAATACCATGCAGTAACTTGGCTTTGGGATCAGGGATACGAGGTATTTAAAAATTGTGGAGGTAGTGGGTATATAGATTTAATAGCCGTTAAAAATAAAGAAATAAAACTCATAGATGTTAAATCTACACGAAGAGATAGGTGTAGCTATTCTAGTGGAAGAACCGACAAACAAAAGAAAGAAGGTGTTGTTATATTAGTATTTAATATCAACTCTAGACAATGTAAATTTGCAAAGCATAGAAATGAAAAAACTTGAAAACCTTATAGAAGACGTATATAAGCCTTTAGAAGACTTGTCTAATGGGATACCACTACCTATCACAGAAAGTGCCTTAGACGAGACTATGGAAGGTTTAAAGGGTGCTATACTATCGTGGTCTAACCCTACAAAAAGAGATAGTGATTTTTCACTAAGAATGTCTAACATAGGTAGACCTGCTAGACAATTGTGGTATCAGAAAAGAGATACTTCAAGTAATACTGTTGATGCTATATCTCAAATAAAGTTTTTGTATGGGCATGTCTTAGAAGAAATAGTTTTAATGTTAGTTAGAATGGCAGGTCATGATGTTACTGATGAACAGAAAGAAGTTAAAGTAGATAACATTACAGGACATATGGATTGTAAAATTAATGGTGAAGTGGTTGATATTAAATCTGCATCTAACTTTGCTTTTAAAAAGTTTCAACAAGGAAGATTAGCTGATGACGATCCTTTCGGATACTTAGGACAGCTTGCAGGATACGAAGAAGCGGAAGGTACTAACAACGGTGGATTTTTAGTTATTAATAAAGAATCAGGAGAGCTTTGTTTACATCGCCCAGAAGAGTTAGACAAACCTAATATTAAAAATAAAATAAACAATCTTATAGCATCTTTAGATTTAGATGATAAACCAGAAAGATGTTATGATCCTGTACCAGAAGGTAAGAAAGGTAACTACAAACTACCTAAGTCTTGTGCTTGGTGTAAGTATAAATTCGATTGTTATAATGATGCTAATGATGGAGCAGGGCTTAGAACATTTAAGTATTCTAATAGTCTTGTTTATTTAACTCACGTTGCATCAGAACCACAGGTAGAAGAAATATTATGAATGGTAAAAAATCTAAAAAAATTTCTAATCAATGTAAAGTTATATTAGTAGAATGGCTTAAAACTTTATTGCCGCAAGAAGAAGCAGATAAAATATCTGTAGAAAATTGTTTAAACTTTGTACCTGAACAAACACACTTCTATGCTAACAGAACTATATATTTAAATTCTTACAATCCGAAATGGATTAAAAATAAAATAAAAAAGATTGTAAATTTACTACCTTTTAAACCAATACAATCAATTAGTTTAAAGGATGTTGAATGGATAACGAACAAAAATTAAATTTACAAGACTGTGTGTTTTCTTTGAGTCATTGGATGATTGTGGATGGCGGCCATGTTGACAATGTATCTTTAGAAGTATGGATAAAACTAAAACAATTAATTGATTTTGAAATACAAAAAAAACAAAAGGTAACTGTACATTGACTAAAAAAATAAAAAAAGGTTTTCGTAAACCAAGAGTTAAAAGACCTGTAGAAAAAGATCTTGTAAAAGGATATGACTCTAATTGGGAATACGAATTACATACAGGTATTTTAGATTCGTGGGACTTTCATTTTGATAAAATTAAATATGTTGTTGAACATACTTATGAACCTGACTTTACTAAAGAAGTAAAAAACAAAACTGTTTTACTTGAAGCTAAAGGTAGGTTTTGGGACTACGCTGAATACAGTAAATATGTATGGATTAATAAAGCACTTCCTGAAAATACAGAGTTAGTTTTTTTATTTGCTAATCCTAATGCCCCAATGCCGCAAGCTAAAATGAGAAAAGATGGAACTAAAAGAAGTCATGGAGAGTGGGCAAGTGCTAATGGTTTTAAATGGTTTAGTGAAGACAGTATGCCTAGTGATTGGATAAACGAAAAGAAAAGAGATAGTTTTGATGTCGAATGAAATAGAAGATTATTTAAGGATGCAAAGTGATATGGCTAGAAATAGTATAGATGATGCTACCCCCGAAGAATGGGATAGATTAAATTGGAATAGGGCTTCAACCGCTATTACGGAAGCAGTGAACCACCCACCGCATTATAATCAAGGCGATATAGAAACGATTGATTATATAATTGATGTGTTAGGAATTGAATATGCTGTTAGGTATTGCCACGGTAATGTGTTAAAGTACACAGGATCTAGATTGTTTAATAAAGGTAAAACAATAGAGGACGCTCGAAAGGCTATATGGTATTTAAATAAAATGGTCGAGCTTTTAGAAAATAAATGACTACTTTTAGCAGAAAAGATGAAAGAAGAGATAGGTTTGTACGTAAGAAAAAGTTTAACAAAATAGAAAACTCTTCTAAGTTAAAAAAAATAAAACACAAAGACAATCAACCAAAGGATAGAGAATAAAACAATGGATCAGTATCAAGAGTTTATACATAAAAGTCGTTATGCTAGGTGGCTTCCTGAACATAAAAGAAGAGAAACATGGGCAGAAACTGTTTATCGTTATGTACAATTTTGGAGAGACAGAGAACAAATAACTGTAGCAGAAGGACAGAAAATATATGAGGCTGTTTATAACTTAGATGTTATGCCATCTATGCGTTGTATTATGACAGCCGGAGAAGCATTAGATAGAGATAATGTAGCAGGATTTAATTGTAGTTATTTGCATATAGATTCTCCAAGGTCTTTTGATGAACTCATGTATGTTCTTATGTGCGGCACTGGTGTTGGCTTTAGTGTAGAAAGAAACTTTATTAATAAACTCCCGGAAGTTGCTGAATCTTTTCATCCAACTGATACGATGATTGTTGTAGCAGATAGTAAGATAGGGTGGTCTTCTGCATTTAGAGAGTTAATTAGTTTACTTTATGCAGGTAAGATTCCTAAGTGGGATTTAAGTAAAGTAAGACCTGCCGGAGATAGACTAAAAACTTTTGGCGGTAGAGCTTCTGGCCCTGAACCCTTAGATGATTTGTTTAATTTTTGTGTTGGTATATTTACAAAAGCAAAAGGACGTAAGCTTACTTCTATAGAGTGTCACGATGTTGTTTGTAAGGTTGCAGACATTGTGGTTGTCGGTGGTGTTAGGCGTTCTGCTTTAATTAGTTTATCTAATCTTTCGGATCAAAGAATGGGTAAAGCTAAGATGGGTGACTGGTGGCGCAATGAGGGTCAAAGAAGATTAGCTAACAATAGTGTAGCCTATACTGAGAAGCCTGACTTTGAAGCCTTTCTTAGTGAGATGCAGAACATGTATGAATCTAAGGCCGGAGAGCGCGGTATCTTTAGCAGGGTTGCGGCTCAAAAGATAGCCGCTAGAAACGATAGAAGAGATCCTAATCAAGACTTTGGAACTAATCCTTGTTCTGAGATTATACTTAGGTCAAATCAATTTTGTAATTTATCTGAAGTAGTTATTAGAAATGACGATAACCTAGAAACCTTAAAAGAAAAAGTAAAAGTAGCCGCTATTATAGGAACCCTTCAAGCTACTTTAACGGACTTTAGGTATTTAAGAAGTGTTTGGAAAAAGAATACAGAAGAAGAAGCATTGCTTGGAGTAAGTTTAACAGGCATTATGGATCATCCTGTTCTTGGAAAACCATGTGATAAAACAGAACTATGGTTAGGAGAGATGAAATATGTTGCTATCAAAACTAATAAAACATGGGCAAAGAAACTTGACATTAATCAATCAACGGCTATTACATGTGTTAAACCAAGCGGTACTGTTAGTCAACTTGTTAATAGTGCTAGTGGTATCCATCCTCGTTTTTCTCAGTATTATATTCGTAGAGTTCGTGCGGACGAGAAAGACCCTCTTTCTGTGTTTATGTCTGATAGGGGTTTTCCTGTTGAGCAGGATGTAATGTCTCCTAAGTCTAAAGTATTTAGCTTTCCTGTACAGGCTCCAAAGTCTAGTGTAACTGTTAAACAAACAGGCGCAATGGAACAATTAAATCTTTGGAAAATGTATCAAGATGCTTGGTGCGAACATAAACCTAGTATTACTATTTATTATACTGATGACGAGTTTCTTGAGGTTGCTCAATGGATATGGAAGAACTTTGATGTTTGTTCTGGCATATCGCTACTACCATATAGTGATCATGTTTATCAGCAAGCACCTTATGAAGAAATAGATAGAAGTAAATATCAAGAGCTTTTAAAAGAAATGCCTAAAGATGTAGATTGGGCTGTAGAGTTACAAGCTTTTGAAACAGAAGATAATACGGTAGGCTCTCAGGAGTTGGCGTGTGTAGGAACATCTTGTGAAATACAATGAAGCTAATCTCATAAGCTTTAAAGTCATTATAGATTCTAGTGGCACTATTATAACAGAACTTAGTAGTGTCCCTGAGAATCATTTGTCTAGAGTCTTTAAAGATAATGAATTAAATATTATGAAAAAACTAGTAGGTCTTGCAAAACCTAAGTTAGAAGAAATGCATGTCTATTTAGAAAAAGAATTAAAATCTTTGAGTCATGTATAACGAACTAAAGTATTTAGTATAATACAGAAACAACATATTAGATTTATTACAACAATAACTGTCTTAATGACAGCAACTTTATGAGCTTCTGAGTCTGCTTCTTCCACATTTTCTCCTAGGCTCAATGCCCACAGACTCCAGAACTTCTTCATCTCTCACCACTTGGTACGGTTCGCCCAATATGCCGCAGACATTTTGCCTTTAGCTATATTCTTAGCGTGTCTTGCTTTAAAACTTGCTCTCTTCTTTTTCATACGAGATGATTCACCTGCCTTGGGTTTACCTGCGGTTTTGGCTCCTTGTTGACCGAATCTAATCGTCTTAATTTTGTCACCTTCTTTTGCCACAACAATGTGGCTTTTCTTAGGGTGACTAGGGGTACGCTTCGGTTTATTGTATCCACTGACTCCTGCCCTTGATAACCTAGAATCTTTCTTTTTACTCATTTATCTGTACCTCTGGTTCACCACCAAACAAAAGAACATAAACAATAAAACTAATTATTGGTACAAGTAAAACTATAACGTGCCACCACCTAGTCCCATCTCCGTTGTAGTCTTCTAACCAACTCATCTTAAAAATTCAAAAGCTTGACTTAAAGATTGTTGAGTCACACATCCACATTCTAAATTATTTTTATTTCTTCCTTCACAATATTTAACCGTGTCTTTAGGACAATAAAATGTATCTACATTTAATAAAGACTCACCCTCAAACTTAGGTTGATTAATATTAGAGCATCCACCTATAAATAATAAAATTAAAAACATGTTTCTCATTTCTTTCTGTATGACCTCGTTTTCTTAGCTATTCGCTTTGGTTGTTTTGAATGTTGCTTTCCTTTCTTTGTATCTTCTCTTTTTTTGCGCGTAGTTGCCGCATATTCTTTAGCACTTAAAGCCTTTATAGCTTTTTCGGGGAGATATCTTTCGCCAGTTTTAGAAGACTTTTTACCACTCTTAGTTCTCCACTTTTGTTTTGTCCAAGACTTTAAAGACTTTTGAGATTTTTTAAGTGCCATCTTTTATCCTATATTTTTCTGCTTCTTTAAATACAGCATTAGTTATAATAATAGGAACAACAATTAATAAATGAACAACTATGCTTGTAAAAGTATCATAGCTTGCAAACAACCCACCCCAATATGAACAAAGTAATCCAAAGAAACAACTCCACATTGTAAATAAAACAATAGTAAAATATGCTTGTAGACTAGGATCAGGAATGTATCTAAGTGGGTTTACTTTTGCATTCATTACTAGTTCCCAACTTTCATGTACCCATAATAAAAAACTTTTCATTTCTTTTTGTCATGTAACTTTTGTATTTTAAAATTAGCTTCTAAAGATGCACCTTTGTGCGGTACAAACTTACCAGTATGTTTCATTAGATTATATGCTCCATTCTTTTGCTTCATCCAATGATAACCAGAGGGGGCTTTTACTTTCATGTTACTCTCCTATTTACTCCACTTAACTCCGCGATAAACACCTTGGTTTAATTGAGAAGTTTCTTTTCTAACTGCGTTGTATCTAACACCTCTATATATTTTTTGCGTGTTTTGTTGTTTAGTCATATTAACCTCCATAACGTAATTGACTGTTAATCAATCGCGTTCCTTCGGCCCCATGCCTACTTCCGTCCTTAAATAAGGATGAACGTATATTGTTGTCTTACTTGTAACCGCCCCCTTTGGCTTTATATTCTTTAGCTAACATCTGTGCTTTTCGCGCTGACCATTGACCCGGCTTACCGCCCTTTGATCCTGCTTTAATTCTATTAAATAATCTTTTACGCATTGTAGGCTTAGTGTAGTTTCCTGCTTTATTTACTGTAGATTTTTTCTTTTTAACAGCCATTATGCTTTCCCCTTAACTCTTTCTACACCTCTAATACCTGACATACCTAACATACCTAATAATACAGGATAAAGCAAGTCAGACTGTATCTCTGGAACTGGTAACCATATACCTAAAAATGGACTTATAATTACATTGTACATTAAGCCAATCCAACAGCAATGGCCAATCATCGGCCGCCAAGTTCGCTGTAGCATACTGCCTTGTGCTTCTATCTTTGCAAGCTCTATTTGTTGAAGCATTATTTCCTGATGTTGTTTTTCAGAAAGTGTAGCTATCTCGTGGGCTAACTTAGCTTTTTGATCTACGTCAGGAATAAACTTATCTAGTAGTCCTGATGCAGGTGCTATTAATTGTTCTACTATCATATTTTTTTCCAATAATTAATCAAATATTACAGTTTCATCGGGGTTTACATACTTAGGCTTACAATAAGCTTTAACTGGTATAGGAAAAGCTTCGCTAAATGTAATGTGACCTTCTCCTTGAATACCTTGTAAACTAATACTTCTAGCAAAATAAATACACTTATTTAAGTCAGCCCACACACCGTATTCTTCTTCTTCTGTAACAAGACCTTTTTCACTCAATGTTTCTAACATTAATGCAAATACCAACTGTTTCACTTTATATCTTTGTCTGTTTCATCTACCCATTGGACTTGACATATGCATTCAACTGGTTCGTAGTTTATGCTTGGTCTTGATAGTTCTTGACACATATAAATACAATGTGATTTTTTCCAATAATAAAGTGTTCTATCTTCTACTATTTCACCATTAACTAAAAACAAAAGGGCGAATACCATTTCCATTATCTTTTTTCAATCATTAAATCTATAAGTCTAGATAGTTTTTCATCAGTAGCTTTAGATATTTCTACTTGCTGAGATAAACCATCAGCTATCTGCTGTATCATTTGCTCATTTAAGGCGGTTTTCTTTGAATTGTCGGTTGTACTTTCTTGTACTTTTTCTACAATCTTTTCTACACGCTCTACTTCTTTTGCGGTTGCTTGTGCATTTGCTTGGGCCGCACCATAGCTAATAGCACCAACAAACAAACTAACTATCAAAGGCAAAGCCCATGTAGGCACTTTAATTGAATCACTCATAATATGCTCCTATTAATATCCCCACAATACAGGGGTTTTTGTCTCTCTTATATCTACATGCACAAAGCCTTTAGCAACGCCAATACCTGTGAACCCTAAAGCACATGCTTGTTTTACAACCTGCATTCTCTGTACTCCATCTTTAACTGCTATGTCAGCCGCTATACCTTTAGCGTGTTGCCCCGGAGTTTTCTTAGCTTTTTCTATGCTATGATTTGGACTTCTATAACCACTAGTAATATAAAACGGAAAACCACAAGCCTCTCGTAAGCAGTCTAACCTACGAATAAAGTACTCTTGCATTCCGTTCTCGCCTGTTTCTTGGCAGTTAAAATCTTCTAATTTAAAATATTTAAAACTTTCCATTTAAGCACATTTCCTCTTTAATACTTTTAGTACTTTACCGCCCTTTGACATACTCAATGGCCTTACAGGGTCATCAAAGTCCATATAAGCCGTTCCTGCGGTTTCATTGTAGGGGAGTCCAGTAAGCTTGTTAACACGCTCATCTGGCTCTGTAGGGGCATTAGGAATAGTTGTAGATACCTCACCGCCTATATTCTTGTCAAGCCTATCAAATGTTTCTTCTTTTAAATCAAAAGGATTTAAAGATCCTTCATTATATAAAGTTAAATTTTGAAGAGATTCAAATATAGATTTAAATTCTTGTTTTGTTTTACGCATTTCTTCATATATATTATCGTCTTCAAGCATAGAATTTTTTATAACCTCTAATGCTCTATCGTCAAGTACTGGAGGCTTTGAAGGTTTAAACTCACCCTCTATTAAACTAAGTACCGCAGGTTTACTTAGCCCACTATCTTTTAAAATATTATAAGTTTCATATCTTCCGTATATTGCAGAATATGCATTTATCTTTTCAAAAAGTTCTTGTTGATATTCATAATTTTTACTTTGATGAGCTATGTATGTTTCTAACATTGAAATAGAAGAATCTTCTCCTATTTTTAAAAATGGTTTAATGTTATTCCTTGTTTTTTTATTATAGTCTGAAACAGCAAACTTTAATTGAGTATCAGGATTATGATTAGTTAATCTAAGTCCTGTTATATTTGTTATAAAAGCTTGCTTGTTAACAGGGCCAAGTTTTTCTTGTTCTTCTCCTGTATAGTCATCTACATAATCTATTAATTTTCCAAGACTTGTAAATGTTCCCGGCTCTACAGATTTATACATTAAATCTGCTATTGCTAATATTTTATCATCTGTAGGCATACTAGGAGGAAGAAGCAATTTACCGTCTGAAGTTCTTCCTTCTGGAGAACGTATAGCTTCTAAAACATTTGATATTGCTTTAGTAGATATTGACTCTGAATAAAAAGGAGTTCCTAAAGTTAAAAATCCACTAGTAGCCGCATTAAGAATATAATCATCTAACTGTTCTCCTTTTAACTCTCCGTCTATAATTCTATCTAAAACAGCTAATACAGGCTCTTTTATTGTATTATAAGAATCTAAATATTTAGTAGATACTTTTGCGATTTGTCCATCATCTTTACGATACCATATAAAATTACTATTTTTTTCATATTTACCTTCAGCTAATTTTGTATTGTACATTCTTTCTTCTTCTGTCCAACCCAATAAATTAGCAGATAATTTAGAAGCTTCATTAATTCCTACCATAGCAGAAGTAAAACCTGCAAGTCTTTGAAGACCTCTGTTTCTTAAATAAGTATTTCCTGAATTTATTTCTTTACTAGCTTGTTTTACAATATGATAGCTTGTTCTTACTATTTCAGCAGGAAAAGATATAAAGTTACCTAACGGTAAATAGTTTAATTTTTTTAAACCTTTAGAAACCCTGTCATAATTTGGTATTGTATTTTGAATAATGTCAGCGGCTTCTCTTTCTAAAATATCTATAGAAACATTAGGTCGTGCTTTTTTTAAAATTTCTAATTCTTTTACAAATCCAGACATTTTAAAGTAGTCATCACCTGCTAAATAAAAATTTTCCATGCCTTTTAAAATAGGATTGTTTCTCATAAAATTAGTAACTGTTTTAGTTCCAAAGTCTTGAGAAGATATTTTTATAAGCTCTCTAAATTGATTTACTTTAATATTAGTATTAATTACTCCTAAATCTACAAATTTTTTATAAACTTCATCTAACTCTTTATCTCCTAAACCCCTTATTTGATTGTATAGAATTTTCATTTGTCCTCTATTTTTAGATAAAGGATTAAATGCAGATAAATTTCCATTAGCTACAGCAAATTGCATACCGCCTAATATATTTCTTAAAGCTGTAACATGGCTATATACAGTTTTAGAAGCCTGTGTAACACCTTTATATTTTAAAAATACTTTATAGACTTCAGCGGCTCCGTCAGTATTTTTACTTAAAAAACTAAATGTTTCTTCTTGACGATTTAAAAATTTAGCTACTTCAGGAGTAGTAAATTTACCGTCTAATATAGAATTGGTTCCTTTTATTTTAGTAGTAAGTCTTTTTTCTTGTACAGATTGGCTTTTTGGCCCCTGTATATATTTTCCGCTTTTACCTAATGCATTAGCTATTTGATAAAAGTTATTCATTTCATAAATTCTTGCGGCTTTACTAACACTAAGAATAATATTTTCAGAAGGGTCTTTAATTTCCCCTAATAATTCTTTTATTTTTGGATCAAGGTCTGGATTTTTTTTATGAAACTTTCCTACTCTTTTAGCTTGTGCTAAAAAATCTAAAGTTTTTTTGTTTGTCTTTCCTAGTAAACCGTCTATTTCTATGGTAGCTAAACGCTTTGCTTTAGCCGCACTTAAAGTAGTTCCTTTTTCTAAAGCGGCACTAATTTTTGATTCTGTTAAATCTTTAATAACACTTTCTTTTAATACATCATCAACAACAAAATTAGCAGAGTCATCGAAAGCTTTATATGAAGTTCTTAAATACTCTCCCATATTTTCTTGTATACTTTCTTGAGTTTCTTTTAAAAATCCTTTACTTCCTGCAATTTGTCTAGATAGTTTATCTATTAAATAACGAGCATCTAAAACGGCTTCGGCAACTCCTTCTGTAATATTTTCTCCTGTCGATAAAGCTTTTACTTGTTCTTCAAAAGGAAGAGAAGTATATTTAGAAATATTACTAGTTAAAAGTTTTTGTGCTTTATCTCTATTAGCTGTTTGAACTGCTGTGTCTGCTAAAGACTTTAAAGAGTTATTAAGTCTTTGTGCAACTTGAGTAGATTCAGTAATCATAGAGCGTTGTTGAGTTTGTGTTTGATTAAATATGTCAAACATTTTAGAAGGTGCATAGCCCCTTGAAGTAAACAGTTGTTGTTTTACTTGCATTAACTTAGCTTTAGCAAAATCTATTCCTTTTTTACCTTCTGTTTTTTGAGCTTCTATTTGTTCTAAGTCTTTAGCAGATTGTCGAAATATTTCTTTTTCAGTAGGTAAATCTGTTCTTACTGGAACTTCAACACCGCTTGCTCTAGATTCAGCATCACTTCTCCGTAAACTCATTTTAGTAAGTTCTTCAGCTTTACCCATTAAACCATTAGTAATGTCATCCGCTGTAGGTTTTTTTGCGGTTATAATGTTTTTCATTGCAGGAGCAACTTTAAATAAACCTTCAGCTACAACACCTACTCCTAAATCTCCTATTAATAGTTTAAGTCTTTTAGCTGTTTGAGTATCATTAGCATCTGCTTTAAGTGCTTGTATTACTGTATTTTCAGTTCCTTCTGGAAAAATTTCAGATACAGTATTAAATAAGTTTTCGTCTAAATCGGTTAATACTTGAGAAGCTCCTGCACCTGCTAAAGTATATTGAGCTATTTTAGGCATAGAAACGCCACCAAGTTTCGGAGATATTTTCATAGCTAATTTAGGAACTGCTTTTACAAGCGCACCTGTACCTGCAATATAAGGAATAATAGAAGCCGCCATGCCTACACCAGTTTCAGGAGCTTTTATTTTACCTGTTACTGGATCTATATGTTTAGCAGTATCTAAATAACCAAAACCTGCAAGTTCACTTAATTTTTTTTGTTTGCTAAGTTCGCTCATTTCGTCAGTATCAAAAGCATCTCCCGGAAGATAGTCAATAAGACTGACGACATCTCTTTGTGTATCTAATAATACACGCTTTAAATCTGTTCCTATGCTAACGTCATTTTTTTTTATGTTTGAAGTTTGAGATTTAGCTAGATTTATAATTTCTTGATCTGTTGCACCTTCAAGATGTTCAACTTGTATGTAATCTCCGTTAGGCATTTTTACTCTAGTTTTTGGCATAATTAAATTTGTCCTAAATCGTCAAATTCTTTTTTATATTTTTCTAAAATTCTAGACGGATATTGTCCTGTTTCACGATATATTTTTTTCTCTCCTCTAGTTAATTCTTTTTGAATTTTAATATTCAATTCTTTTCTAGCTTTATTTATTTCAATATTTAATTCTCTATCAGCTACCCTTATTCTTGATTGTTTATTATATTCTTCTATTTCTCTTCTTTTTATTGTATAATTTTCTAACCTTTCTTTATCATTTTCACGAATATCTTCATTAGACACATCTGTAAGAGCAAAACGATTTTTATAGTTTGCAACTTCTTCATCGGTAATTTCTAAAATTACATATTCATTGTTGCCGCCAGTCGTGCCTGTTGTACCTTTTGTACCTTTTGTACCTGTTGTACCTGTTGTGCCTTCAATACCTATGTCTTCTGCTTGTAGTTCTGTATATGAGTAACTTCGATTTATATCATCTATTCTATTTTTAATAATTAAATTATTAGTAGCTATTTCTTGCGCACTTTGAGTAATGTCTTTATCATTACTAAAAAGAGGCTTTAATCTTTCTTCATATTGTTTTTCATTTTCTGTTTCTTGTTTAGGGTTTTCTTGTTTTATAGCTTCTTTTTTCTTTTCAATTATTATTTCTGCTCTGGTATTCTCAGCTATTAGGTCTTTATATTCTCCTGATGCTCTAAATTGAACTCCTTCTGCTATTCTTGCTTTGTCCGTTTCGCTTAATACAAGTGAACGATGTTCAAAATAAATTTCGTTAAAAATTTCATTGTTTTTATTTACAGCCTCTACAGTTGTAGGATTCATTGAAAACCCTTTATCCTTTGCTATTTTAAAACCTTCTTCATTGATGCTTTCTAATTCGTTTCTAGCATCAAAAACTATTAATGAATCTTGTACTCTTTCAGCCTCCCCTCTTAAATCTAATGTTTCTTTTTGTGTAATACTAGTAGTTCCATCTTGTTGATTTGTTCTTTTTTCAATAACATAAGTTATCCCATTTCGTGCTTCACTTAAAGTTTCAACTTTAGCTAACTTATCTAATGCATTTTTATTTAATTCTTGTTCTATATTTATAGCCTTTACAAAATCCCCACCAGACTCTTTAAAAATTTGATCAAATACTGCAAGGTCTTTTGAACTTTTAGCGTATTTAGAGTTTCTATAATAATCAATAGCTTCTTGTTGTTTATCGCCTTGGTTAAATAATCCACTAAAAGTTCCTCCAAATTTAGATTTTGCAACTTTTTCTGCGTCTTCTTTAGTCCCACTAACTTTAAATTTGTTTTGGAACTCTAAAGCTTTTTTATAGTTTTGTGCATAAATATCAGAAGCATTTTTAACTTCTTCAAGTTGTAAAAGTTGTGATTTGTATGCATTTCTAAATGCATTTTGAGAGTTTTCATCTCTTAAAAAACCTACATTTTCTGGTTTTTGTAATAAGCTATCTAATGTTTCTTCTACAGTTTTATCTAAAAAATAATCATTTACGCTTTTATTACTATCAGAAATTTTTTTAGTTAAATCTTCTAAAGTTTTATTAACACCATTTGCTTGATTTAACATAATGTTTGTATTTAAAATATCTTGATTTTGACTAAAATCTTGATATTGTTCTCTTAATTTATTATTTCCTATGTTAGCAAGGACTGCACCTGCAAGACCAAGAAGATGTCCTTTTCTTTCTCTTTTTCTGCTCTCACTAGCTAACTTATCTTTTCTTTTACGAACATCTTCGAGGAGCGATTCTCCGTAGTCTCTAATACCCATGTTATTAAATTCCTTCTGGTCTAGACATTAAACTTTCTTGTTTGTTTTCTAATTCCGGTATTGTAGGAAGTTCTTCAATCTGTTGTTGCATTTCTGGTCTTATAGCTCCTTTAGGAACTATTCCTGTTTGACCTGCTTCTTGAAGTTTTTTAAGTCGTTCTTCTGAAAAAGAAACTCCTAAAATTTGTTCTTCTTCATTTTGATCTTCTTCTTCTCCTCTATAAACTACCATATCTAAATCTAAATTTTCGGCTAAAGCAATTAACATATATATAGTTGGCTCAACCATCATAATCATTAAGTCAGGATTAAATTTACCATTTTTAAACTCTATAAATAATAAAGTTTGAACGATATCCATAATAGGAGTACCCTTAGAAATAGCTGTCATTAAACTTACATAAGTATCAGGTTCTATAAATTTACCAAACATATATTCAGAAGCCGCATGTACTGAAGTATATTCAGGGGGTCTTTCCCAAGGCCAAGGGTTATTAGGATCATTAGAAAATGATTGTCCGGGAATGGGTCTTTGACCACTAGCTACAATGTTATTATATTCTTCTTCTGCTGTTGCCATAATTTAAAACCTTTTAAGCTGTTGTAAACCTATTCATGTACTGGTTATACTGAAAAGCAGTAAATCCAAAAGGATTAGGATTAGTAGTTACTTGTTGTTCAAAAGCTCTTGCATTCATAATTTCAGGCGCACCATAAGATTCTTGAGGTGCAGTTTCAAAAGGTGGTATATAAGAATCATATCTATTATATACAGGAGCCATTGGTTTATCTTCAAGACCTAAAGTTTGTAATGTTTTACTTTGTAATCCCATAGTAGCTTTATCGCTAATATCACCAAAAGGGTCATCAAAAAAACTTTTAGTTTCTTCAAGAGCTTTTTCTGGAAGTCCTTTTACACCCTTAACTATTTCTGTTCCAATATCTCCAACTCTTGAAAGTAAACTTTTTTGAACTCTTTCTCCTGTTTGAAAGGGCATTAATACTTTACCTAATCCGCTTTTATTTAAATTTGATATTACATTAACATCAGCAAACATTTCTTTATCACCAAAATTATAAGCAATATCTCCAACATTTCCTTTTGTTGAAAATCCTAAAGCTTCAAAATCTTTTTGAGATATTGATTCTATTGTTTCTTTTCCTAAAGAAAAGCTAGGATCATCTATTGTTTGACTTGCTTTTATAAACTTACCTTCTTCAACTACAGGTTTAATAGGTGCATCTACTTCATTAGTTACTTTTTCAGCCGCTGAAGCAACTTGTTCTGCCGTAAAAGGTGATTTAAAAGAATCTAAACTTTTTGTAAACGCAGAGCCTTCTCCAAAAAAGTTTTTAGATGCGTCTGCAAAAAAATCTCCTTTAAGTCCTAATTTACTTCCTAGAGTTTTTGAAAATTCTTTAATAGTTGTTGTTAGTCCGTTAGTAATAGAACTAAAAACTTTTCCGGGCATACTAGCTACTTTACCTGCATATTTTAAAACATGTCCTGCTCCTTTAAGAATAGCACTACTTGATCCTAAAAGTCCTCCGGCTCCAGATGATCCTGAAACAAGAGTTGACATTCCTTGAACTCCTTGTAACCCTAAAGCACTTCCTATTCCTGAAGCTAAAGCATCTCCAATTCCCGGCAATATAAACATCATAGCTATTCTTCCAACTATACCTATTTTGTTCATAAATTTACCAAATCTTTTAAAAGCACTTTTAATACCTTTTCCTATTTTTTTAAAAACTTTCCCAACGCTTTTAAAAACTTTACTGAAAAATCCCACTATTCTATTCCTCCATAAGTTTTAAGTAATTGCAATAAAGCAGAAGTACTTGTACTAGTTTTTTCAGAAGCTCCTGCTTCATTACCAATAGCTGTAGCTAATAACTGCGCTTCTCTTTGTTCATTATTCTCGTAAGCCTGTCTAATATAAGATGCTTCATCTCTTAATTGTTGCCATAACTGAGTTTGATCTAATGCAGATATGTTATAAGCATTTTGAACATTCTGTTGATTTGCGGCATTTTGGGCGGCAGTATCTATTGTGTTTGCCTGTCTTCTCCAGTTAATATTAGATTGCTCTACGGCTTGCGCATTTGCCGCATTCCATTGTTCTCTTTGATTATCTATTTGTACATTGAACTTATTTATGTCTGCTTCAAGTTGTGCGGTAAAAGTATCAGCCTGTAAGAAATTACCTGCTTCAATAGCTTCCATACGATTAGCTTCGGTAGCATTAAAACTTTCCATAGCATTCCTAGCACTAGTATTAAACTGTTTCATAGAATTAGACTGACTAATTAAAAACTGATTTAATTGATTTGCAGATGTTGCTCCAAATTGCTTTGCGGCATTTTCTGCGGCTTGGTCAGATAACAAAGCTTGTTGTCTCATTTGTTGATCTAGTACTATTCCTTGCTGTCTATTATTTAAATTAGCCATATCTACAGTTAAAAAGTTTTTAGCGTTTTCTACTGACACTTTAGTTCTTGCATCTGCATTTGCTAAATCAACTTGAGTTAATCTAACTGCATTTGATATAGCTGATTGTTGGTCAGCATTAAACTGTGTCATAGTCATTGATTGTAAGAACTTACTATTAGCTAACTCCATTTGTTGATTAGCATCAAACTGTCGCATATCTAAACCTGCGTCTATTTGTGCATTAAACATTGCGGCTTGTTGTTCGTTGCTTAATTCAGCTAATCCCATTTGTTGTGCAAGCTGTGCATTAACCTGACCCGCTTGCATTCTTTTCTCATAGGACAAAAGCTCTGCTCTGTTTTCGGCAGTCATAGAAGCCATGTCTGCTTGACTCTGCGAATTAAGATTTGCAAGATTAATTTTTTCTTGCATTGATAATTTAGCCATGTCAGAGTTTTGTAAAAGTTGTTCGTTCTGTGACATAACTTGAACATAAGTATTAAGAGACTGCATTCTAGTTCTATTATCTTCAGTAAAGTTAGCGGCATCTACATTTGAACGCTCTTGAAGTAATGCAAGTTCCATTTGTTGTTCGTTAGCTAAATTAGCAACATCCATTTGCTGTGCCATAGCCGCATTAGTTTTGCGGAAGTCTACAAGAACATTAAGATTTGCAAGTCTTGTTTGTTGTTCAGCAGTCATGTTTGCGCGAGATGTTGTATTCCTTTCAGACAATTCAGATAGTTCTACTTTTAACTTAGCATCTAAATTAACTTCTTCCATTCTAGAATTAAGTTCTGCTTGGCGAACAGAACGAGCAACAATATTATTTAATCTAGTTAATTCAAATTGATTGTCTGCTGTAAAGTTAGCCGCATCAGTAGCCGCCTTTTCTTGTAGCATTGCAAGTTCTATTTGTTGCTCATTAGACATATTAGCCATGTCCATTTGTTGAGCAAATGTAGCATCAGTCTTGCGGAAGTCTATAAGAGTTTGAAGTTCTACTAAACGCTCTTGATTTTCTGCGGTCATTGTATCTCTTGCGGCCGCGTTTATTTCTGAAACTCTTTGCATCTCAACTTGTAATGCAGGAGAAAGATTAGCTTTTTCCATGTCTTGAGTTAACTCAGCTTGACGCATAATCTTAGCAACTTGAGCATTATATGTAGCTAATTTAGATTGTTGATCTGCGCTCATTCTTTCTGAACCTGCGGCATTAAGAGCTTGCAAGTTTGCTAAGTCCATTTGAGCATTAGTACTAAGTTGAGCTATAGCGGCTTGTTGACGCTGAGAAGACTCTTGTTGCGCCCTTTGCTGTGCCATTTGAGCATTAGCTAAGTTTGTTTCTTGCTGTTGTTGGGCAGTTGTCATTACGGCTTGTTGATCAAATGTACCTTGTTGTACAGCAATCTGTTGAGCCATTTGAGCCGTTTGAGATGCGGCAGTCTGACGGTTTGCTAAGTTCTGCATACGAACTTGCATAGTATTTTGAGCAGTCGCTAAGTTAGCTTGTTGCTCATTACTTAGATTTTGTTGCGCTCTAGTTTGAAGTGCTGTTGCATTGCTTTGAGCTATAGGTAATGCACTTTGTATAATAGCATTAAACAATGCATCACGACCTACTGTCGAAACAGATAAACCTCTTCTAGCCATTTGTTGATTAATAGCATCAACCGCAGGTCTAGCCCATGCAGGTGTTTCTCCTTCTTCCATTCCTGCAAGTAAGCTTTCCATTTGTGTAGAAACTAAAGCTTCAGTAGGTAGTGCGGCTACAGCGGCTGTTACTTGTGGGTCAGCATTTAGGTCTTCTATTATTTTAGGTTCAGCAGGATTTTGAGCAATAGCCGCAGTTATTTCTTCAGGTAAATCAGCAACAACCGCATTCATATCTGAAGCGGCTACATTTCTTTCTTGTCCTGTTACAGCCTGTCTAGTTGCGGCCGCCATTGTAGGAACACCACCAATCTGTGCGGCATTTCCTCTAGGTGCTTCGCCAGTAATAGCTTCACGACCTTTTAAGTCTGTTGAAGGCGCATTGCCTAGTTCAGTTGCAATACGCTGTGCGGCTTCGCCAGTTGCGGCTTTACGTGTAGCGGCTTTTTTATATGCAGGAGTATCATCTATTTCTGTTTTACCACCTTGCGGTGTATAATCAGCACCATAGTATTCTGCCCTAGCCGCTGTTTCTTCAGGGGATTCTCCAAGTCTAGGTGTGTAAACTTTTTGTGCGGCATCGGCTGTTTGAACTTCTCTTTCACCCATAGATTCTCTATATTCTTTTATGGCCTCTGTGGGATCAAGTCCTCTATCTTTTGCAAGCTTTGTAAGCTCATCAATTTTAGATTGCGGTATTGTTACACCTGTACGAGTATCTACATCAGGGCCATCAATTGGGCCTACAATAAACCTGTCATCAGTTGTAGCGGCTTTCGCATAATCACGAGCCTTTGGTCTTGTTGCGGCTTTTCCCTTTGCCTCTTCTTCAGCGGCTTTATCTCTTTGTGCTGTATCTACATCTTCAGCTTGCGCTTGACCTGCCGTACCTCTTCTAAGTGTGTCTTCTTGGGCGGCTTCAGTTGGAGGTAGTTCTCCGCTAACGGTGGTTGCTTCAAAGCCTCTAGCCGGATCACCAGTTTCTAATCCTGCTTGCTGTATAGTTCCTTGAGAAACATCCAAAGTTCTAGCATCAACATCTGTCATCTCTGCTTCGGGGGCTTCGCCTAGTTGCTCTACATCTGTAGAAAGACCTGCTTTTTGTAAAGTTAATTTAGCTTGTCTTCCTGTAACTCCATCTGGGTCTTCTTTTATAAAGTCTTCAAGCATCCTTTGAGCACCGGGACTTAAAGCTCCTCCGGCTGTTAATGTAGCATTCATTTGTTTTAAGACTACTTCAGGTGCTTGTTGTCTTATAGTTGTAGGAGCATCATCAGGTAATCCAGTTTCTATTTTTGGTTTATCACTAGGAGGTGGAGGGTCACCTTCAGGAGGGTCACCTTCAGGAGGGTCACCTTCAGGAGGTTCACCTTCAGGCGGATCACCATCTCCTAGAGTTTGTACCCAACCCTCTCCGGGGACAAACCTCCAACCATCAGCAAAAGCTTCTTCCTTAGATCCATATCCTCTTTGTTGCCACCAAGGGGCAGGAATAGATGTAGTCGTAGATGTAGTCGTAGGTGTAGGCGTGGGTGTAGGTGTAGGTGTAGTTTTATCACCATTTCTACGTCCTCGTCTTGCTTCTTGAGAACCATCAGAATCTCTAGGTGATGACCTAGTATATAAAAATGAGTTTGAAGTTTGTGGAGTACTTGCATTTTGTGTAGTAAATGAAGGAGCAAATTGTTCTACTGGAGCATTTTGTACATTAGTAGCATCCCTTCCTCTACTAATGAAATCATTAACTGCTTCTTGTCTTCTAATGAAATCATTAACTGCTTCTTGTCTTCTAGCTTCTGCTTGTTTTCTTTGGTCAGCAGTAAGCGTTACTCTTGGGGGTGGAGGAGGAGTCCTACCAACACCTGTTGGTTGTTGAAAATCTATATTTGGTCTTCTGCTACCTAATCCTCTAAGAGATTCAGTTATATTACCTCTTGGATTTCCTGTTGTTGGAACACCTCTTCCTCTACCTACACTTTCTCTAATAGAACCAGAAGTTGGTTGATCAGGTAATTTTGTATCGACAAAAGGAAAAGGACTAAGTAAATCTCTTTGTCTAGCAGGAATTGTTGTTGGTGTAGTTGTTCTAGTGTTTTCTTTTATAGGTTGCAAAGGTTGCAAAGGTTGCGGAACTGATCCTCCTTTTGGCGTTGAAGGGCCGGGTATTGTTGTAGGCGTGGTCTTTTTCTTTGCAGGTGTAGTAGGCAAAGTAGTAGATAAACCCTTCTTTCGCATATTTTCTAAGTCTTTTTGTGATGGGTTTTTAACCGTAGTTCTACTGCCTTTCACATACTTTTTACGCTTTAAAGATTTCTTTAAAGACTTAGTATTTGTTTGCGTTTTTTTCTTCATTCTTACCTACCTTTATTTTTTAATAAAGCCCTGAACTGTATCAGACTCATAAATTCTAATGCCTAACCAAACAATCGTAAACAAAGATGCAATCGGGGGCAACCAACTAATTAAAGCTAGTATACCTGTGCTTGCCGCGACTACATCTGTTATTTCTTTTATTTCTTCCATAACACATACCTCTATGTATTACCAAGCAAGACCCCAAGCTGTTGAAGGTGTTTTTGCTTCGTTAAGTTTTGCTGTTGCTTTCGCTTCAACTTCTGATACTCCATCAGAACCTAGAGTAGCTTGTACCCAAGATAAAACTGTAGATTCATCAAGTGAATCCCAAGCCACATAACCGCTATCGCTAGGGTTAGGTGTATAGGACTCCATGCCCGATACTGTACCTGAGTAATCACCATCGGTGTCTGTTGCAGACCATGCGGCATGAACCACACCTTTGTCTGAGTCGTTTGTGTATTCACAATTTGTAATACTCCACACTACTGCCATTTTGCTTCTCCTTTAAGATGCTGTGTATTCGTTACCTGCGCTAATAGCTGAGTCAGTAGCGGTCATGTCTTCACTGCCCCAATCATCTTTAGCTTTCATAAGTTCTAGGTGTGCTACGTTTCTATCAACACAATCCTGTCGGTCTGCGGCATCATCTTCTGCCATCACATTACCTGCAATTACGTCTGTAATAAGTGCAATGCTATGACCCATTGCTGTGTAGTCTTGTGCTAGTTGTTCTGTTGTACGTTCTTCGTTCATGTGTTACCCCTTTTATGCGTCTGGGTCGTAATCGGTTGCGGCAGTTATTGCGGCATTTACAGAAGACATATCCTCTGAACCCCAATCATCTAGTGCAACACCTGCTGAAAGATATCCAGAGCTACGCATAACCCTTTCTTTCTTTTCGGTTTTTGTCATGTCATTGCAAAACTCATTGCTGTCGTCTAGACAATTTGTAATTACGCTGACGCTTCCTAACATTGCTGAGTACATCTCAGCTTTCTCAGCGTCTGTTCTCTCTACTACTTCACTCATAATTATTTATCCTTCTAAGGTTTCTATTCTTGCGGTTAATGATTCAATTAATGCTTGTTGCTCTTGAATCGCTTTGGTTAAAATGGGTACAAGTTTTTCATACTGCATACCATACTGCTTGCCATCTCCTGACATTGTTACAGCAAGATTCGTTTTGTTTGCTTTGTCATAACCTGCGGCTTGCTCAAGTGCTTCAACTTCTTGTGCTTTGAAACCTATATCTAACCAATCTTCTTTGTGAGTGCCATCAGGTGTTTGTGCATCTAAGTCATAATCATCTGCTGTATTATCGCCATACTTAGAACGCTTGTCCCACTTATAAGTATAAGGCTTGAGTTGTTTAACAAAATCTAAACCAACATCTAAGTCTGTAAAGTCTGTCTTATCTCGCTCGTCAGATGCAACTGTTAATGAAACTTGTGCATTTAAGGAAGTAATGTTTTCATCTCCAATACCAACAGTATTACTTCCTGTGGTAATGTTACCTCCCGGACTTCCAGTTTTTAAAGAGTCTAGTCCTATTGCTATGTTATTGCTACCTGTGGTTATTGAACCACCTGCTGATTGACCCAGTGCTGTGTTGTTAGATGCGGTAGTGTTTGCAAATAAAGCATCCTTGCCTACTCCTGTGTTAGAAGTACCTGTGGTGTTATCAGTAAGTGAACGCGCACCAACCGCCACGTTAGAACTTGCTGTCGTATTAGCATCTAGTGCGCCTTGACCTATTGCAACATTAGAACCGCCTTCGGTGTTTGTGGTCAAAGCCGTATGACCAACGGCTGTGTTATTAGCTCCTGTGGTAGTATTTTGTAAAGTGGTATTACCCACTGCCACGTTAGAAGTACCTGTGGTATTTGAATATAAAGATAAATAACCTACCGCTACTAGATTTGTTCCTGTAGTGTTTGTGGCTAAAGCGGAACTTCCTAAAGCTGTGTTGTTGCTTGCTGTAGTGTTTGCGCCTAAAGCATTGTGACCAACTGAGGTGTTGTTAGAAGCTGTAGTATTAGCGTCTAATGCAAAAGCACCCAATGCTGTATTTGTTACACCTGTAGTGTTTAATAATAAAGCATTACTACCAAATGCTGTATTTTGAGTACCTGTTGTATTTGCACCTGCCGCACTAGAACCCATAGCAGTATTATGATTAGCTGTGGTATTTGCTCCAAGTGCGTTTAAACCAAAAGCATTATTAGCTGAACCAGTTGTATTAGCGCCTAAAGCTCCTGAGCCTAATGCGTTGTTATTAGAAGCGGTAGTGTTAGCGTCTAAAGCACCCGAGCCGATTGCTACGTTTTCTGCGCCTGTAGTGTTTGCGGCTAAAGCATCTTTACCAACAGCAGTGTTGTTAGATGCTGTAGTATTAGCACCTAAAGCACCTTTACCTAAACCAGTATTTGAAGCACCAGTAGTATTAGCGTCTAAGGCATCTGCTCCAACTGCTGTATTCTCATTACCTGTGGTGTTTAGTGTTAAAGCTCCATAACCTGTTGCTAGGTTTGAAGCACCAGAAGTATTATTGGTTAAAGTTGAAGTTCCTAATGCTGTATTAAAACTAGCTGTAGTTGAAGCACTTAAAGAAAATGCTCCGACAGCTATATTTGAAGAACCTGTGGTAATTGCATCACCTGCACCAAACCCAAATAAAGAATTATTATTACCAGTTGTTACAGCTAGACCTGCAACTGAACCCAAAGCAGAATTACCAGAACCTGTGGTGTTTGCGGTTAAGGCTGATTTACCAACGGCTGTGTTGTTGGATGCTGTTGTGTTAGCACTTAATGCAGAAAAACCAACTGCGGTATTTTCAGCACCTGTTGTGATTGCATCACCTGCAAGACCACCGATGAGGGTATTTTGAACGCCTGTGGTTACTGCTTTTCCTGCATTATCGCCAACCGCAACATTGTAAGTATTTGTTGCTGAATCAAAATTTTGCACTGCTAAAGCTAAATTACCAATAGCAACTGAGTTACTGCCTAGAGTGTCAGAACTTAAAGCGGCATAACCAATTGCTACATTTTGGTCAGCATCAGTTAGAGCATCACCTGCCAAGCCTCCTAAAATTACATTTTGAACCCCTGTCGTTATCAAATTACCTGCTGAATAACCTACAGCGACATTGTAATTGTCAGTTGAAGAAGTAAAATTCTGAGCAAATAGAGCATAAGTACCTATTGCAACCGCCCTGTTTCCTTTCGTATCTGAGCTAAGAGTAGATGTACCCATAACCACATTAAAATCAGCATCTGTTAAAGCATCACCTGCCAAACTACCCACTAAGGTGTTTTGAACACCTGTGGTTACAAGCTGTCCTGCATTAACACCAATCGCTACATTGTACGCATCGGTAGCTGAAGTAAAGTTTTGTGAAAATAAAGCCTTGGAGCCTATCGCTACACTTTTGCTTCCTAAAGTATCTGAAGATAATGTCGCATACCCAAGAGCAGTGTTAAAATCAGCATCAGTCAAAGCATCTCCTGATAATCCCCCAAGTAAAGTGTTAAATGTGCCTGTGGTCATTACTCCACCTGCGGAATATCCTACAGCAGTATTGTATGTGTCGGTGTCGCTAGTAACATTAAAGGTGTTTAATGCGTTACTTCCTATTGCAACATTTTTATTTGCCTTGGTGTTTGTAGTTAAAGTGCTTACACCCAAAGCTACGTTGTGGTCTGCGGTGGTTTGTGCATCACCTGCTAGACCACCTATCAAGGTGTTGTATTGACCTGTGGTTACTTGATTACCTGCATTAAATCCATAAGCAGTATTATATGTATCTGTTGCGCTTGTAAAATTCTGATTAGCTAAAGTTGCATAACCTACCCCTGTACTTCTACTTCCTAAAGTATCAGTAGTCAATGACCCATATCCTATTGCTATGTTGTAGTCAGCATCTGTTAAAGCATCTCCTGCTGTACTACCTATTAGTGTATTCCTAACGCCTGTGGTCATTACATTACCTGATGCATAACCTACAGCAGTATTATATGCATCAACTCCTGCATTTAAACTGTCTAATGAAGCATAGCCAATTGCTACGTTGTAGCCGTTAGCATCTTCAGATTGTAAAGCACCAAAACCTACGGCTACATTCCTATCTCCAGTAGTAATCGCAGTACCTGCATTATCTCCTATTAAAGTGTTGTATTGTGCGCCAGAGACAATGCTGTTACCTGCGGTTGCACCAAAGCGTACGTTAGAGGTTCCTGCTGATGATGTAAATGGAACCACTCCAAATTCTATGGTTTCGTTTCCTGCATCTAGAAAAAGAGCGTTAGCATTGCCGTTAGACTCAACGCGGAAGTCTGCGTCTATACTATCTTCGTTAAATATAACACCGTAGTTTGCCGCCGCTTGAATATCAAGGTTCCCAGTGCTATTTATGAACATTGTTCCTGTAGTTTGCGCTCCTGATGCAGTGTCTACAGTAATATCAGCAAGTGTGTTTGCACCGTTTGTAAAAGCTAAAGTTCCTGCATCAGCACCATTAGATGCTGTAGAGCCAAGGTTTAGTCTGCCTCTGTTGCCAGAGCCAATAATGCTCACATAAGTTCTCGCGGCATTGCCATCACTTGTTACGTCACCGTCAGCTACGCCAATTCCCACATTGCCACCAAACGTAGCACCTACATTAAACGTAGCCGCACCTGCCGCTGACATATCAAGGGTGAGGGCTGTAATAGTTGACCCACCATCGTTGCCTTTAAAAATTATGTCTTTGTCCGAAGCAGTGTTAGATAATATAAGGTCGCCTGTTGATGAGCGAATTGTAGAATCATCTGAACTGTGAAACAAAGCTAAGTCTTGACTTGCT
>Ga0181414_1000084_pt1 | contig 25095 bp, 19 predicted proteins | sample 37SPOviralmetaG_FD_130139 | JGI IMG/M metagenome (GOLD analysis project Ga0181414, IMG submission 130139) | Marine viral communities from the oligotrophic San Pedro Time Series (SPOT) site, San Pedro Channel, CA, USA - 37 SPOT_SRF_2012-11-28 | ecosystem: Environmental > Aquatic > Marine > Strait... | reverse complement strand
GCATGGACAGAGCAGCCTCATCCTTGGCTCCGATGGCGGATGCTGCCAGAGCGCGATTCTCAGATGTAGGCCAGTCTGTAAGTGAAGGGGCACAGGCCGCTGGTCAGGCCGCTGGTCAGGCCATGGGCAGGGCTGGAGCAGCCATGGGAGCAACCGCATCGAACGTGGCCTCACAGATTCCCGGCATGGCAGGTGCTGCTCGACAGAGATTCAACCAAACTGGTGAGGCCATCGGCCAAGGTGCAAGACAATTGGGTCAGACCATTGGCCAAGGCGCGACTCAAGCGAGAGATGCCATGAATCGAGGCGCTATGAATGTCGCATCAAAGATACCCGGAATGGCGAGAGCAGCAGGTAGGATGGTCGGAACAGCAGGGAGGAAATTCGGTGAAGCCGCTCAGACGGCAAGAGAAAGAATGACATCTCCTAAGATGAGGGAATTCGCCGCCACGGCCAGAGAAAGTGGTGGTGCAATGCTGGGAGACGTAGGTCGTGGTGTAACAGCAGCAGGCAAACATGCTGGAAACATGGCTAACACATCTTATGGGGTCGCTCAGGACATAGCAGGCCAAGGAATGAAATATGGCGCTAAAGGTGCTAGGGTTCTCATGGGCACTAACAATCAAATGGCAAATCAACCATTACAAAACCAGCCATCTCAATCAAGAAGTGCGCCCTTTGGGAACAACAAGACCAGTGAGAGTGAAGGTGAAGAACAGCCACAACAGGCTGCTCCCTCAGGATACACTCCCAATCAAGGCATGTTGGACAACCTGTATCAGCAGAACATAGACAGGTCCCAGACGAGAGGCGGCGTAGGGACAGGAATCATGTCCAACTTGCTGACTGGCGGACTCTCTGGTCTTGCCCGTGGCGCGTATAACATGAGACAGAGGAACATAGGCAGGCAGAATCTGCAAAACCTCAATCAGTATGGGGGAGGAGCCGTTCCGTTCTTGAGGTCAGAGTATGAGACTATGAGCGACAGGACGATCATAAGAAGCAGGATGACAACGGAGGCGATCCGCAGTGCCTATGTCATCTGACCCATTCGACCTCGCATGGTCAGTCGCAAAGTCCGAAGGGGACGACTTCGACATCGATGAATACTTCCTTCACAGAAAGGGGATATTAGATTTTATAGAGAATCAAGGCGAACTTTTGAGCCAACGTGGAAAGGCTAGAAGAGATCGTGGTTTGCGAAGGCTCGGAATACTGCCCCCTCTTGAACAACCCTTAACAGAGCAACCCGTCGTGCCAGTGCCAGATGTCCGAGGAGAAGACAGAGGAGAAAGAGGAATCGAACCACCCATGGAAGGGCGTCAAATGGACGAAGATCCCAAAGATTCACGGGAAGTCCCTGAATCGAAGGTTGGAGAGGCAAAAGGAGAAACTCCTGAAGTTCAACCAGAGGATAAAGTGGAACCTACCGCGCCGAAAGAAGAACTAGGTATGCCACAGCCCCCAGAGGGCAAGCCTCCGAAGGTCGAGGATATCGCCGTGGAGGCGAAGGATGTCACATCAAAGCCTCCAGAAGCAGATGCTCCAAAACCGAAGAAGAAGAGGGTCACTTCAAAGAAAGTCGTGAGCGATGTTCCTCCTTCGCCTAAAAAGGCCAAGCCAAAGAAGCCTCAGAAGAAAACCAAGACTCCTCCTGCAAAGAAGAAGGATGATTTCAAAATTCCAACGATGATAAAAGAGGGCACAGATAGAGATGTGGTGGACAGAATAGTCAGATTGGCAGAGGAGGGTAATGAAGAAGCATACAGAACCCTGTTGAACAATTCTGCCGAACTAGAGGATTATTTCCCTGAAGCGCATGAGAAATACGAGGAACTCCGATCAATGCAGAAGTCCTTTATTCTCAAGGATCCATTTGCAAATCCCTTCCACAATCCGAATTTCCTTGATGTTGTCAACATAAAGAGGGAAATGGCCCAACCCATGTCACCAATCATCAAGAGTCATCCGATACAAGAGAGAGTCAAGCCGGATATTGGTTTCGATACTGTTGAGGGAGATGACCTATCTCTCCTTCCAGCCTCGATATTCATGGGGCAAGACAACTCAGTCGGCACGGATGACATGAGTTTGCTGCCGACGGGGTGGAGAAATGAGTGAGGCCGTCGCTGAACTTACGAGCAAAGTCGATTTCGACATGGGAAGGCGAGACTTCAAGTTCTTCTTTGAGGACATATGCGGATTCCAACTAGCGCACTTTCACGACGAGTGGTATGAGACTGCTCAGAACAACAAGAAGATATGCGTCATAGCCAGTCGTGACCACGGCAAGTCCGTTTTCTTCAGATGCTATCTCCTATGGAGGATGGCATACAACCCCGGCACAGAGGTCCTCTTCTTCAGCCACAGCCAGCATCAATCGATAGATCACATGTCAAAGATGGATGAACTCATCATGACCACTCCCGCTCTGGCGCATCTCAAGCCCAAGAGAGGATGGGCGAAGCAGTTGTTCAAGATGTCGAACAAGTCAACCATACGAGCCATGTCCGTCGGTAAGGCCGTTCGTGGGGCTCACCCTGACATAGTTGTCCTCGATGACATACTTTCAAGCGAGGCCCAGACCCAATTGAAGCATATATCCACATGGTTCTATACCGCCCTACTACCTGTTCTGCATCACACTGCCCAACTATGCATCGTAGGCACACCATTCTCATACACGGACCTGTATTCGGAGTTGAAGAAGTTGGAGGGATACGCCGTTAAGGAGTATCCTGCCATCAACGAGGCGACTGGTGAACCGCTGTGGCCTGAGAGGTGGAACATAGACGCCCTCAATCAGAGGAGGAGCGAGATGACATCAATAGCGTTCACCCGCGAGTATCTATGCAAGCCCATTGCAAGCGAGGCGAGTCTCTTCCCAGAGGAGATGCTAGAAGGTGCGAAGGATGATTCTCTGTCTCTATCTTACTATCCTGAACCGGATGGTGAATACAACTACTACATCGGATGGGATCCGGCTATCAGCGCCAATAGAAGTGCTGACTACACATGCATGATGGTCATTGCCATGGATGAGAACAGGAAGAAGCACGTTGTCCATGTTCATCATGAGAAAGGCATGGATTTCAGTTCTCAGATTGACAAGATAATAGAACTCAATGCGAGATTCAATCCAGTCATCATAGAATTGGAGACTAACAACTTCGCTATGGCATTCAATCAAGTTTTGAATGAGATAAGCGATTTGCCGATCAAGCCCTTCAACATGAATAGAATGAAGAAAGAGGCATTGATACACACGCTTCAATTACACTTTGAGCAGAAGCATCTTCTCATACCATACTCAGATGAAGGATCGACAAAGAGACATATGAACACCCTATTGAATGAACTCTCCATGTTCACCATGCTAGACAATGGGCGGATGGAGAGCCTCGGTGGTCATGACGATATGGTCATGGCATTGTCTCTCGCCGTTCAGGCTACTAAGGAATACAGGGAAAATATAGTCATCCTCGATGGCAGTCTATGGCAAAAAAGGTTGGGGATAGCAGATGCGTGACGTTGAGTATATACACCCGTTGACAGGAGTATCATCGTTGACAGACGCGCTCATCAAGATTGGAACCGACGCCGAGGAGCAGGCATTAGCCGCAGAGCAGGATGCGGCCAAGAAGAAACTTGAGGCCGTTGAGGACAAGAGGCGCAAGATGAAAGAAGAGAATCAACAAGGTAATCCCACTGGAAGGGAGGATGCTGACATAATGGGTATGAATAACCCGATGTCAGATACACCAGAGCAACCCGGAACAGAACTGCCATCCAGTCCAGTTCCCATAACAAGATCATGGTTCATGGATAACTATGGAATGACAGGAAGAGAGGTTGCTGACCTATTGATCAAGGCGAACGACCTCCATACTTTGGACTCTATCCAAGGACTTTTGAAGATGGAAAAGATGGCAATATTGGATTACTTCCCCGGAGTTTCTCCGTCTATGGTCGATGAGTTGCCCATGACCGACTTGGACTATGATGCTCTTAACAAGCACACGAATAGACTTGAGTTGCCATTCAGAAGATTCGTCAAGTCTTGGTCTTCATCAGATGATGAGGGTAAGAAAAATGCTGAGATGGTGTGGAGATCGACGGTTGACAAGACAGAGCGTCTGTCGCAGAGGGAGCAGAACATCCTTACCAAGTGCAAAGATGTCCTCATCGAGAGAGGCGCACTCAATGCTCAGACATTGAAATCATATGGCGTGTCGGCCAGTGCAGCAGAGATATCATCTCTAATCAAGTCACATGGTTTCCTGTATGATATATTAGCAGTGGGCCAATTCAGCAAGTCGGTCGGCAGGGGTTTGTTCTATGATGTCAAGAGATACAACATCATGCTCAAGGATGCAGACAGGTTCCTTGCAGGGTTGATAGAGACAGGGGGAGAGATTAAATTAGATTCTCGACTGAATCCCCGTATTGAAATGAAGTTCCATGCGCCAAATGCACCATGGTACGCAGACGCTCTGAAGTCTGAGTTGGGTGTTGAAAACATCTTTGCAGAAGGCGTGGGAATAATCATAGAAGGAGACTTCGCCGTCAAGAAGGCATTGGACTTGTCGCTTCCATACATGAATAATCACGATGATGCGAATCTTCTATCCAAGGCTTTGGACGGTAATAGAGATGCATTGATTGTGTTTGCACATGAGCGTTCGGACAATCCCAAGCACAAAGCCGATCTCCTGAAATCAAATGACATATCTTACGATCATTATGCTAAGATGAAAGAGGAGGTGATGACTCTTGGTTGACGATAAAAGGATGGCTAAACTTTTCGCCGCTGTTGGTATGGACATGGAGAGGCATAGTACGCCGCTCCCTGCAATGCCCCTTTTCACATCAGGGATACAGGAGCCACCTCTTCTCCAAGGCATAACTATACCCGCGCTATATGCTGCTGCATACGAGTGCATGGTATTGAGGTCCATCCTTCAGCATCTATCCGTCGAGACATTCAGAAAGGGATGGGACTGGAAGCCAAAGTTCGTCGTGAAGTGCAAGGAGTGCGGGCAAAAGCACAACCAAGAGGTCGATGTATGCACTGCTTGTGGTGGTGAGACGAGGAAGGCCGACAAGGGACAGATAGAGTATGCCGAGACGGTTATCGGAGGATTCAACAGGATGACGCAATCATTCATCGATGTCCTTCGTGAGATCGAGATGGACCTCAACATAGTGGATGATGCATACATCATACTGACCAAGGAGTATTTCGTTGACCCTTCGACAAAGCAGCCCATGTTCTTCAGGATAAAGGAGGTATCGAGGGCGGACCCCATATTCATGAGGATACTCGCCGACAAGAGAGGAGTCAGAGGAGGTTCCCAATACACAAGTCTCGTTGACAGGTCATTCAGATCGTCAGACCCTGAGGCCAAGTGTCCCAAGAGCGGGATGCCAGTAGTCCCGATTCATTACATGAACCTAGCAGGCGTGGGCAACGGCCAAGTATATACTGATGGAGAGGTCATACACCTATCCAAGTGGTCCCCCTCTAAGTTGTACGGAAGAAGCCCTGTTGCAACGATGTGGCGACAAGTCAACACGCTGATTGCCATGGACAACTACGTCTATACTGCATATCAGAAGAGGAGGATGCCTCGCGGCGTCATGGTCATCAAGTCATCCAACATGGAGACTGTCGAGCGGACGGCGAGAAACATACAGGAGCATCTTGAGAGAGATCCGAGTTATATCCCTACTATTGGGGTCGAGACGGAGACTGGCCGAGGAGGTTTGGAGTACGTCAGAATGATGGACACCCTTGAGGAATTACAATACATACCGATCAAGGACGATATACGCCAAAGGATATCTGCATTCTACGGAGTGTCTAACGTATTCATGAATGATGTTTCTGGTGGAGGACTTAGCAATGAGGGTATGCAGATAGTAGTCAGCAACAGGTCAGTTTCCTATTCTCAATCCATATACAACAGACTTCTATTCCCAAAACTTCTGGATTCTTTCGGCATCGATGAATGGGACATATCGCTGACACCACATGAGGAAGAAGACGAAATCATGCAGTTGAGAAGAGATGAGATGGCCATAAGGAACATGATGAGCATGAAGCAGGCCGGGTACGAGGCGCACTTGAGAGATGGCGTCGATGAGAAGTATCTCGTCTTTGAGTATCGTGAGCCGTCTCAGGATGAGATAGCCGCTGCACAAGAGGCACAGGCAGCAGCCCAGCAAGGCGGAGGAGGGGGAGAGCCTGTCCAGAAGGCCAATCTCAATGCCGCATTGGTCACTACCGCAGACAATGATCTTCCCCCAATATCCCCATTGACCGACTCTCAGAGAAACAGTGGCGGTAAAATGCCTAAGAACATCAAGAGGAATGAGGGAGGCCATGCCAAGAATTCGACTGAGAAGAAAGATGAAAGAACCCCTCAGGAGAAAATGGTCGATGCTAAACTCAGAAGGGCAGGGGAAGTAGGCGAAAGAGGCTCCCCAAAAAAGGAAGGCTGATTAAGGATAGTCCGGCAAGAGAGTGATGAGCGACATGACTGAAGGTTTCGATATTCTAAGCAAAATGGACCCAATGGCTAGGAGGGCACTTGCTTCCATGGAAGCCATGACCAAGGCCATTGAACTAAACAATAGGGACGACATAGAGAAGCATCTATCGTCTGCTCGCAACGCCCTTGACATCTTGACAAGGGATCTCAGCCTCCACGACTCGCTCGTAAAGAACCTCGCAGAGAGTGATTTCTCGCAGGTTGGAATCATAAGGAAGTTCGACAACTCCGAATCGAGCATCAATCAGGCTGATGGGGCAGTTGCTCTAGGCGTTGTGCGAGCGGGTCGATCAGATAGAATCTATCGCCCACACAATGTAGTCTGAGGGATAGTAATGCAGAGAAGCGAAAAAGGATCGATTTCGGAAAGACTACGTTCTTTGCAAATCAGGGATTCCATAATCAGAAAGCAGGAAGAGATGCCTGCTGATGCAGATCCGGCCATGGCGTCCGTTCAAACACAAGCACCCATGAACATGCCATCTGCTGGTCCTGCAAAGTCTCCCATTGGAATGAAGATGGATGAGATCGACTCATCGATGTCAACTCTAGCCGAGTTGATTGTCGGCGTCAATCAAGACCTATCCACAGCCTCTGCTGACAATGTCGATATGAGGGTATTGAGTTCCATGCAGATGGATCTCATGAAACTCCAGCAATTCATGGGACAGGGACAGACTATTCTAAGGGCACTGAAAGAGAAGCATGGCTCACTGGCACAGCATGATGTGGCAGGTATGAACGGTGGCGGCATGATGGGCATGGGAGGAATGTAAATGGGTGAAGAAAGTGACGTTAATGATGTTGTAAAGGATCTGATAGGCGAAGTGAGAAAGATGAATCAAAGGCTCCTTGCCTTGGAGAGCGAGAACAACTCCCTTAGGAAGGCGGTCCAAGACCCTTCTATGTTGATGAGGAAGCATGGATGGATGTCATTCACGACTCCACACGCAGATGAGACTTACGATCCGCTCAACAGAACTGTCGAGGATATGGAATCGACCACAGGGCCATTCAGCGGGTCCGGCGGCATGATATCCAAATCTAGGGACGACGAGATAAAAGAATGGCAACAAGCCGAGAGAATGCTGAACAACAGGTGAGTATATGCGTAAGTTTGACCCGATGAACGAGACACCCCTTGGACTACTGCTGAAAGAAGTAAGGATTCTGAAAGAGAAGGTTGACAGTGATCTCGCTGACAACTATCCTCCGCACGACAAGGTGACTCGCGGCGACATCATCGCTGCTGTGAAGGGCAAGAAGGGCAAGAAAGACGGGGTTAAGTCAAAGCCGAAGAAAGACGAGGCAGGATCATACAAGTCCAATAGGGGAATGAAAGGAAAGGGCTCCGACGACAAGATGGGTTGCAAGATGGGAGACTGCAAGATGGATGATTGCCCAACTTGCGGCGGCAAGAGGGTCAAGAAGGCATACGGCGATGCAGGCCCCGATGTCCATAACAGTGCTACTAGATTCATGGATGTCACTGGCGGCGAGCAGGTTCAATCCGTTGGCGGATACCAAGGAAACCAAACCATGCCCAACACCAACGACGGCCCAAAGAGGACATTCATCAGCGAGGTGGCGAAGATGCCAGCATACGCACAGACTGGATATGACGTGAACTCAAACTCTCTTCACATGCACCTCACAGACGTTGGTGCGAGGAAAAGCGGACCGAACACCGCTGCCATTGAAGATGCGCTAGGCTCTCTCAGAAAGTCCGCGACTCATGGACAAATGGGTCTAATCGATGAGATAGGGAATCTCATTGAGAAGGTCTATTCCCGCCTATGAGGGGTGGGTGGATGCCAAGCGAGCAAGTCAGGCTCCGAACAGATGTAGTGCTGTCAAGCGTAATGGGAATACATCCTCCATTCGGCGAGTATGTCAGGTCGCTTCACGGCAATCAGATAACAAAACAAGACGTAGCCGTGCTGGCAACGGCTGCACCAGAAGAACCATCGCCATATTCAATGAAGCCGCTCAACTCCATGCTCGATCCTTCTGAGATGGTACTGCCAGTCAACATGCAGCAGTATCTCCAAGGGCACACTAGGATATCCACATCATACCTATCTGACTGGCCTGTCGCATCTCCTGAGAACAGGTTTGGAGAGCATCACCCGTTCGGCATGAAGTCGAACTCATGCCCGTTGCTACACGGCGCTGCACATGGCGATCCCCATTATATCGATCACGTCCTGTCCTTCATAGATAAATTAGAAGATCATAGCGATAGAGAGAGATCATTGAAACTCACCTTGGATGAGAAGAGGGTCTTCGGCGATCCTGTTGATTCGATGAAGGACCACTTTCAAACCGATAGATATAGATCGAACTCATACGAGTCTGACGGCGACTATATGGAATCGAAGAAAAAGGATTTATCCGATTCATACGGTTTGCTCCCATATCTGTTTGGCATGGAATTCCAAACTGCCGACCAAAGAGATGCTGCATTGGAGATTCTATCGAGTCTGGCTGCATCCTCTGACCAAGATTCCGTGGAGGCGAAGTATGCCATCGGCAAGTTTCAGGAGAAAGCAGGGATAAAGTGGGACAGGCTAGTTAGGAATTGGAGAGACAGATTCACCCCCCTTGCTGCATGGTGGATAAGGCCGAGCGACAGAAGCGGACCCACGTCTCCCGCTCCGTCCGATTCTGCCTATGATACACTCACATCCCCATTGGGCGGTGAAGAAGATGGACACAATTACCACTGGTGGGAGCCATTCCAGTATTGGGGTGGTGTCGGAAGGAGCCTCCAAAGCCTATCTCAGATAATGGGGCAGTCATATCCAGACATATTTGGTCAGGGGTGGCTGAAGGACTTCCTCATCAATGGCGTACCTCTTGAGGGACAGCACATGATTAGCGGATCCCATTTCCCTGCCAAGGCCAACATGCATCCTGATATGTCGCATGTCCTCACATCCGCATCCCAAATGGATATGCATGACTTTGAGCGTAAGAGATCCAATTGGAGTCATGCATCCAACCATCATCATCTGCACCCATCTGAGATAAACGGACAGGGCAGCAGGACGGTTCTCCCATCGGACCAAATGAGGATGAGCAGGTTCGGTCGTTCCCTTATGCAGGTTTCCGAGATGGGAACTCCTATGGTCGGGTTGTTCAGAACTGAGCATCCAAACTCAAATGCGGACTTCCATGAGTTGCACAACCAGCATTTCACGAACTCAGATGATGTTATGGTCAGAGCGGTGACGAAGATGGCTGCGGATGTATATCGGCAGTTCGGACCAGATGTATTAGCACCCACAGATGTTCAGAACATAGATGCCAACACGATTGCTAGAGGAAACATACAGCAGTTGGTTGCAGCGGCCAACTATCAGTTGATGAGAGGAAAGGGCGAGTATGTGAACATGGAAGCACAGACTCCGATGATTGAAGTCGGCATGGCTAACATGGCTCCCGGAAAGATGGGGCCTGTATCATCAAGCAGTGAGGCCGTCGTCCCGCCGATCTTCAACACCGGCAACACAGATGCATGGGGCCATGAGATGCCAGCCACACTGACATGGAGATGGAATGAGGAGGAGGACAAGATAGAATTCAGCACGACTGAGCAACCATTCACCCTCTTACAGAGAACTGCTCATGAGGGACTTGTTTCTGCTGCTGACATATCATATGCCAATAGGATGGTATCGAGCAAGAAGTCGGAGATAGGCGCTCTCGCTCCGAATGAATATGGGTATCCTACCATGACCATGGATCTTCACAAGTCTGATGATTACGAGCCGAATGGCGTATTCACCAAGACGATAGAACCTGCTCACACTGTCAAGGACATCAATGACATGGAACACTTGAAAGGGTTTAGCGGGGATTGGGTCGTTCAGAAGAAACCCAAGGGAGAACATATGTTAGTCGAGCGAAAGGGCAGGAGGCTCAAACCAACGGATCTTCCTGATGATGTCAAGAAGTCCCTCAAGGAAATAAAAGGAGATTTCGTTTTCGACGGTTATCTATCAGATGGTGTTCTTCATGTCGTTGACCTGCTATTGCATAAGGGAACAGATATGCACATGGAACCACTTGAAGACAGGGTGAATGCTTTGAGAACCATGTATAACACGACAGAAAACGTGCATTTCCCCTCTCCATCAAATTGCAATCACTCCGATGAAGAGGGTCTAATCAAGACCATAGCCAGCATGAAGGGCGACGATTTACTTGTGAGGGATGCGAAGTCAACATTCATGAAAGGCAAAGACGTTCATCCAAAATGGGTTTTACTTGCTCAGGATGAAGTTACTAAATCATCTATACCATATCCTCTCCCTGAGATAGATGTCAAACTGAAAAAGGACATACTCATGCTCCATTATCCTTCGATATATGATCCAGTCATTGTGAAGATGAACTCTGATGACAACGGCATATTCATCGAATCATACGATGGTATGCCCCATCTAATCAAAAACGCGAAGGACCAGATATCTTTGTGGGGGCCAGTGGTCGCATCGATCATCAAAGAAGGCGGTGGCGGTGGAGTAGCCGGGGGAGGAGCCGCATCGTCAGGCGGAGGGACTGTGACATCATCCACTCCCGGAACATACAATGCCACTCATTCCATAAGACCTATGAGAAGAAGAAAGAAGAAGATAGAAAAGGCTCCTGAGGTCAATGACGAAGACACGGATGACATGTCTCAAATGATGGCCTCTGTAAGGAGGTTTATCGATAACGAGAATAGATCCCTGACTGCTAAAGAGATAATAGCAGAATTCCCAAAGTTGACTGAGAAGAAATTGGATAAATTCGCAAATGAGTATGGCATAGAGAGAGCAGAGGACGGCAAGTGGACTCTCAATGAGGCCATAGACGACGACATCATAGAGAACTTCGCATTCCCGCGCATGAACAGGGCATCTGCTGACGGCGGCGCTTGGTCTGGGATGCAGGCAGACATAACAGCACCCACAGGACCCACTCAAGTCACAGATGAGGAAAATACGACATTCGGCAATCCCCGACAGGGAGAATATGACGACAAGGAGCCACTTGATTTCAAGCCCATGCAGATGAGGGTAATGACTGAAGACGGGCCTGCTGTTATACGATTTGAGGGAGAAACAGCAATTGTCGAGATCCCACCGGAAAAAAAACCTGAATCTGAATCTGAAAACATGGTACAGGAAGCCAATCGAACTGATGAAGTAATATGATAGTCCTAACATGGCTGTCATGATTCCTTTGATATACCATTGAGATAAGATGGGAGTTTCGATGACTGCCATGGCTGCACCAATGCCTACACTATCTTGGTCAGCCGTAGGTGCAGATTTCCTTCTCAAGTCCGTCGTTGGAGATGATCTCTTCGTCGCAGGTTACGCGAGTGTTGACATGGTGGACAAGCAGGGAGACAGAATCCCAACCGTTGCTTTGAAGAAAGCCTTCGGTCAATTCATGACGAACAAGGCATTCAGGAACGTGCAACTGGCTCACAGTGGCATTCAAGTTGGCGAGGTCGTTGACAACCACACTGATTCAGATGGTCGTATGTGGAAGTCAGAGGTTGACGACCACGGACTCTTCGTCGTATGCAGGATACGCAGCGACATACAGAAGGCCCGTGAGGTCCAGAAGCAAATTAGGGACGGCGACCTCCGTTCCTTCTCCATTGGCGGACAAGCATTGTTCCGCGTTTCCAAGACGACCCCAGAGCATGGGTCGCATCGTGAGATTACCGACCTTGAATTGCATGAGATTACACTGTGCAAGAAGGGAATTAACCCTGAGGCACGGTATTCGATCTTAAAGATGGATAACACAAATGAAACGGTGGAAAAAATGACAGAAACAGCAGAAGCATTGACAGAGATAAGAGACAGCCTCGCACATGTCCTAAAAGCACTCGACAAGGGTGAAGAGAAAGACATGAAAGAGGAGAAAGAGATGAAGGGCATGAAAGAGGACAAAATGTATGCCGAGGACAAAATGGATAAGTCCGAAGAGAACGTCGATGGCGCTCTCGCATACATCGACACCCTTGAGAAGTTCGTCCATGACGCAGGTGTGGACCTAGACTCCATCCGCTCGCGGTTCGGACTAGAGAAGGCCTACATGGTCGGCGTTGACGGCCAAGGCGGATACTCCCACCGTGGTCAGGGCGACGAGATCGGTAGCGGCGAGGATGCATCAGAGGCAGCAAAACCTGCTCTAGCAGCACCCGGCGGCAACAAGTACGTCATCAAGACTGGCGGCGTTCCTAACATGAACATGAATGCTCCAAGCGGTGGATCCAATGTAATCAAGGCCGGAGAAGTAACTCCAGAAAGCCTTGAGAGAGGATACAGGGCATACGCAGCAATGAGAGATGAAGAGTCCCTCAAATCTGTCGTGAAATCCGATTGGGAAGCAAGATACAATGCAGAGACTGCTCGCGCTGAAGAAGTGCGAAAGTCCCGCGATTACTCTGGCCAGATCGACGCCTTGAAGGCTGAGATCTCCAGCCTACGATCCGAGAGCGCAGACATAGTGAAGTCTGCCTCCGCAGTACCTGAAACAGACATCAGAGTCCCCACCAACGAAGAATTCTCCCAGATGGGTGATGGAATCGACGGATGGAGAGCCACTGAAGAACTCGCAAGGAGGGCTCTCAGAGGGGAATAATTCCTTTCTATGGAGATAACTAGAGGTGAATAAGATGAGTGGATCAAGAGGATACATACGAACAATAGAAGACATGGAGCGGCTTTACTACGGAGCCGGAGCCGGATCGAACGCATGGGCATACAGTGGCACTGACCTTCTAAAGGCAGATTCCCCACTGGTATCGTCCACAACTGGTACATACCAAGCAATATTTGGCCGAAAGGTGTGGTCGCAACTCAACCAAGAGTTCAACGCCTTCTCAATACTGCCAAAGAAGCCATGGGAGAAGTCCGGTTGGAGAGTCGTCACAGACAAGCCATCCTTCACAAAAGGCGGCGGTCTGCCAGAGAACGGCACTCTACCAGAAACCAGCAAGCCCTCCTTCGCAGAGGTCAGCACCAAACCCAAGACAGTTGCTCACACATTCGATCTGAGCGAGACTGCAATGTTCCTAGCCGACAAAGATGACGGCCTAGGAGACGCAAGGGCTGTCATGAAGATGGAGATGTCGAAGCACCACGCAGAACACATCAACAGAATGCTACTAGCAGACATAGATACCCCAGCAGGAAACGACTTTGAGTCGATTGACAGGGCAACTTCCTCCGCATTCGTGGAGACTGCTTCCTTCAGCGATGTAAGCAATATATCTGACCACAACCAGTACAACATCACCAGAAGCACAGGCAGCACTCGCCAGTGGTACGATGCAAACGTCGATGCTGGATCAACCAGCACTGAGAGGCCCCTAACGCTGAACATCCTTGACGGTATGTTCCGAAGCATCTGGGAGCGCGGTGGACAGCCAAAGGTCATCCTAACCGGCTACGACACGCTTGAGAAGATCCAACAACTTCTCCAGCCACAGCAGAGATTTACCGAGATGAAGAGAGTAGTTCCCGGCGTCAACGGCGTCAAGGGTGTTCCCGGAATGGAAGCAGGATTCGTTGTAGCAACCTACAACGGCGTTCCTCTAATCCCATCCAAGGACGTTCACGCTGAGTCTGGTGGCCTATCAAGGCTATACTTCATCGACTCTGACTACACATACTTCTGCACCGCGAAACCAACGCTATACCACGAATCCGGTATCGAGACTGGTGATCCATTCGGCATCAACAGGCTAGGACAGATGGGCATGTTCCACACAATGGGTGAACTATGGCAACTCTTCTATGGAGCGCACGGTAAGATTAGGGACTTGAGTGCCTGATTGGAGAACACGGTGGAGAAAATAAGAGGTGAAAAAAGATGGCAAACACAAATTTGACAGGAAACGGAACAATAGTCTTCAACAGCCGCCTATGGGGCGGAGTTGGAGAAGATGACACAGCATGGCTACAAAGCCCAATGGGAAGCAATGCAGCAACAGGCACGGTTAGTATGGCTGTTGTTGATGTAGTTGTAACCGATGGCGATGCAGCCTTTGCATACGACTTAGCACTTGCAACCAACGCAGTGTCAGGATCTGCCCTAGTAGGCATTCTTGGCGCTCACAACATCACGACTGCTGGCGGAAACGCCTTCACAGTCGCAGGAAACGTATCGACCACCACGTTGCTCAAACTGACACCAGCATCCGCTGGTCAGGATGGCGACACGGTTCGACTCACATTCCTATACCGATGAGGTGAGCCCTATATGGCTCTGACACTACGATATGTAGGTGCGCGATCATACACTGAGTTCCTCGTTTATGGAGTTCCATACGGGTTCTCAAGAGGTATGGAGCGAACCGACATCCCCGACGCATGGATCGAAGAACACATACGCCCCTCGATAGAGGCGGGTGTGACGATGTGGGAGATCGTTGATGCGGGTGCAAAGGAAAAGACCGAGAAGATGAAGCAAGTAGTCGAAGCAGCGGCTCCAGAGCCCTCTCCAGCCCCAGAGGTTGTTGAGGAGCCAGAGCCCGTTGCCGAGCCTGCTGCTGAACCAGAAACTTCAGACGATGGCGGATTCAATAAATCAATGACTCGCGCTCAGATGATGACGTGGTGTTCCGAGAGAGGACTATCTGTCAGCAACACTGACACGAAGGCATCACTGACTGAGAAAGCCATGGCACATCTCAGCGGTGTTTGATTATGGCAGACAACTTCACTGACACTATTGACGGCGATGGACGCTACGCAAGTCGCGTTCGCGTGAACCGCAAGGTCATTGAGTTTGACGGCCTAGCAAGTGCGAACAGTGAGTCCAAGACAGTGTTCTTGAACGGCAAGATTGGCAGGATCATAATCGATCCTAGCCGATGCACATCCACAAGCACCACTGCCACATCGGGTTCATTGGAGATATTCATGGACATCGAGAATGCAGCGGGGACTCAATACTCATACTGCGACAAGTTGGACTTCCTCGACTTCAGGGATTCAAGCAACTCGCCTCTGCACTTCCAGACATCAGAGGGAGGTAACATGAATGCAGACGGAGGAGCCACAAGCGGATTGCACTTCACAGTCACCGCTCCCGGTAGTTCAAAGGCAGGAACAATCGTCATCGATGAGCCTGCTGCATGGAACGGACTCGTCTGTGGACAGGTCACTTTCAAGGTTGCAACGTCTGCCGGAACATTCGATTCGGACACTGGATCTCTAAGGCTCACAGTGCTGTTTGAGTGAAAAAAATCCGAATCCGTTATAATGGATTGCAAACAGTGTGATTGACAATGGCCCTTACTGTCGAACAACTTGGACGAACAAATGTGACGGGAAACCGATTGACTGTCGCTCTGAAAATAACCTGTGATGATTCCTATCCCACTGGCGGAGAGGCTCTTGACTTGACGGCATACGTCAACAACATCGAGACTGTAATGGTCGAAACGAGCGGTGGCTTCGTCTTCGGATATGATCGAACAAACAAGAAACTCAAAGCGTTTGAAGCAGGGGCAGATGGAGACGCATTGGACGAGGTTGACAACGCAACCGACCTTTCCACAGTAGTCACATTCATCACAGTCACTGGTGGAAGGGCCTGAAGGGGGCTTTCCCTTGGGTCTTGAACTAGGCGAAATTTGCTTTGAAGAAGCACACGAAATAGAGCGCAGGCGGAAGGTCCGCCTCGCTGAGATCTCTGGTGATGACGGTGGTTACGTCGGAGAGGATGATTCTCCTTTCAGTTCCAATAATATGAGAAACGCTCAGAAAATCAAGATGAAGGTTTCAGGAAAGCAAAGATTCGATATACAGAACATAGGTGCGGGGACAAGGTGCATGTCATGTGGGCTGCTACATTTCTGCTGGGCTCCCAAGTGCGCCGGTTGCGGTGGGCCCATTGACTACAATTTAGGGAGGCAAGGATGATGTCAGAAGAAGTGAACGATATATGGGATAGCATAGTAAAGGCTGTTTATTGCAGTGTCTGTCAGCATTACGAGGATGAGACTAATGGCGAATGTCCCAAGATGAATCATTCCATGAGAGCATGTCCTGCTAGAAGGGCAGCAGACAAGATGAGAATGAAAATCAAGGCATAGTTTCAATGAGATGATGGAGGATGATGTGTAATGCCGCGTGTGTTCAATCCCGGTCATCGTCCTAGTCAGCCTCTATATCCTGACGAACTCGTATATACGACGGTTTCCAAGATAGAGCAATTCCTGCAACTACCTCTTCCAGAGAGAACTCCTCTTGCAGGAGACTCATCGGTATCAGGATCTAATATCCTACTGCCGGTGGCAGGAGCGGATTATCGAAGATGGGGATATGCCAGCGGTGATTCCATATTAGTCTATGACGACAACGATGCCGTTGGCAGCACTTTGACACTAACAGGAGTATCTTCTTCTGGAAGCAGCGGTGTCGTGAATCTCGTTGCCGCCAACCCCGGAACGGCATATCAATCAGCATCCAATAGGAATGGATACATCCAGCCTCAATCCGCATTGAGCAACAGCAAGGAGAGAGGGATAACGAAATCCCATGTCGAGCATCTGATCAAGATAAAGCAGGACTACATCGACACGCTATGCAGAATGTCATGGAGGCCTAGGATAAAGGTCGATGAGTATCAGAACTTCACTACGTTCAAACCATATCGAAGGAGATACTACACAGATTACGTCGGTGCTGTCTATCTCAACAACAGAGCGGTACAAAGAGTATTGAGATTGGCAGTATGGCAAGGTGACTATTACCGTGAGTTAGCGGCAGCGAGAATCAAATTCACCATAACAGACAAGCACAAATTCGCAGGTACGGAGAAAATATTCCTATGTCCCAATGTTGGTCATGTAGCCACATTGGAAACTGGTTCGACATCAACAACATGGTCAAAGGATTTCGGTCCTAAGACGATAGCCCAAGAGATATCAAATCTCATCAACACAGATTCAGAGGCAGGTAAGGCGGCCATACAGATAGGATCGCTCACGGAAAACGGAAGCAACTTGAATGTGAACAATGAATTCCTCGCTAGTGCTAACAGCGATGAAGGAGATGGCGTTGTTCTGGTAAGCAGCATGAGATCAACCGACGAGGGAGAGGATACGACTATCGCATTCACTAATTCACATTGCTTTTCAACCGCACTCGGAACCGATGTCCAAGCGACCATATCGTCCGTAAATGGCTCGGAATTCGTCCTAGACGACGCATCGGCATTCGTTCAGGGCAACGGGTTGTATTTCATAGAGGGCAATGGAGATCTGGTACACGTCGCCAGATGCACAAGAAGTGACAATACAATCACCATACAAGCAGACCTGACATCATCATTCGCAAATGCCCTCAGTGTCAGCGGCACAGTCAGGCAGCACAGGTTCTCATCCGATGCTACCGAGGAGCAGAGACAGAAGGATTGGTGGTCGATGGAGGACAACGGCGCTATCATGTTCAACAACCAATATCCGTTCTTTGAGAATCACAGTCTGAAGATATCCTACGTCTATGGAGAGAGATATCTGGATAAGGCGATAGAAGATGCTTGTACCAAACTTGTGGCTATGGATATCATGCTTACAGATGATTACACCGCGCTTTTCCCAGAAGGTACGAGCAACCTAGACATAAGTGCTAAAGTGCAGAGAATGGAATCAGAGATAAAGCAACTTCTGACCCCGTATCAAGAAACCATTGTCGTCGCAGGGATGGGTGGTTAGTCTGTGGATGATCGATTCATAGACCATCTCAAGAACCTCAAAAAGGCTTTTGATGACGAGTCGAAGGCAGCAAAAGAAATGGTTTCTAAAGAGCCCACATACAGAATGAAGATAAAGAATGCAGAGGTAGCCATGAATGAGGCGGATGGCTCGCCGTTCTCGGAAGAGGAAATAGAGCGCAACGTGGAGATCATTATGGAGAACAACCCATATCGAGTGGCATATAGGATGGCTCAGCGTGAAAGAGAGGAGGCGATGACTGGTGGTTGACGCAATTGCATCATTAGTAAGCATCCTCCAATCCAATTGGAACAAGCCACCTCAACCAAGCATAGAGGACATCGCTAATCTCGACAAGGGAGATGCAAAGAGAGTTAGGATGCTCGACAAGGATGTAATCAGGATATTTGAGACGGCGCATAACGAGGCGCAACCAGAGTTGCTGTATGATTTCGTCAACCAGCACGTCAACCTGACGATAGACATTAGAAGCGTCCAGACAAGAGCAAGATTGTCTGAACTCAGGGATGAGACTAGAAGGATCCTACACGCTTTCAGAAAGGGCGATGGAATCAATTTCGACAGAATCATCTTCAAGACTAGGACAGACCTGTCCGACAGATCGAAGAAACTCTTCAGATACACGCTCCAGTGCGAGGTCGTCACATTCACTCTCGATGCGACGGGGGATGGAGGGGCTGTCGTCAACCCTGCGACAGGAGCAGTCACTGTCGGTCAGGCTCAAGCCTTCGATACTGATTTGACTGCTTTGGCCGCTCTCACTCATTCAGATGGCGCATTCATAGTGAGCGACGGGACGACATGGGTCGCAGAATCCGGTGCAACGGCAAGGACATCATTGGGGCTTGGGAGTCTAGCCACCAAGTCAACCATTGACACCACGGACATAACTGGATCTGCCATCCTCACATCATCGGAGTCCTTCGCTGACTCGGACACGGCCATCATGACGGCTGCTGCCATCGAGGACAAGATTCTCTCATATGGATACACCACTGAGACTGGCGACATAACAGGCGTGGCAGCGGGGACGGGGTTGTCAGGTGGGGGGACGAGCGGAGATGTCACACTCAATGTCGATACCAACACCATCGCTACCAAGTCATATGTCGATACGTCTGTCAGCAATCTCGTTGATGGCGCTCCGGGCGTCCTCGATACGTTGAACGAGTTGGCTGCTGCCATAGGCGACGACGCGAGTTTCACCACCACCATAACAACGAGCATAGGGACCAAGTTAGCCAAGGCCAGTAACTTGTCCGATCTAGCCAGCGCATCCACAGCGAGGACCAACCTCGGCCTTGGGGCTTTTGCCACACAGTCTCTCGCCAATGGTGGCGATAACAGAATCATAACAAGTACGGCTTCTTCCACATTGAATGCAGAGGCTACGCTAACATATGACGGAGCCAAATTGCAGATAGACAACGGTGCAGGTGAAGTCATAGGGATAGGAGGAGGGGGGACAGGATATCAATCGATAGAGATAGGCGGCGACACTGGCGCGTTCATTGATCTCAAGTCCCCGGCATCCGATGATTTCGATCTAAGGATAATCTCCACTGGATCTGGAGGAACCATACAGACATCCTCTCCTTTGACGCTCCAGACTGGATCTGACAATAGCGACATCACCTTGACCCCTCATGGGACTGGCAATGTTCAAGTCAATGCCGATATAGTAATCACGGGCGGGGTATCTGTATCTGGAGGATATGGTCTAGCAGCATCTGACATCCCCAGCCTAGCAACTTCAAAGATAACATCTGGAACCTTTGCAGATGCAAGGATTGCAGCCTCAAACGTGACACAGCATCAAGCCGCTCTATCAATCACCGAATCCCAGATTAGTGATCTTCAATCCTACTTAACTGCTCCCAGATCCGTCACTGCTGGCGGTAACACTCTCGCCAATGGGGAAACATTGGCCTTTACTGCTGGAACGGGGATCACTATATCTGAAACAGGCGGTGCAGTGACTATTACCAATTCTGTTACTGATACCAATACATTCCGAACAGTGACAGCAGGCGGAAACACACTTGGGGCATCGGAGACATTGGCCTTCACTGCTGGCTCTAATGTGACGATAACAGAGACTGGAGGAGCAGTGACTATTGCTTCTACTGACACCAATACACAATTGACTCTTCTCGACCAAGACGATATGAGTTCAAACAGCGCAACTGCTGCTGCTAGTCAGCAATCCATCAAGACCTTCGTCAACAACAAGGTTGCCGACTTAGTTGACTCAGCACCGGGAACTCTGGACACATTGGGCGAATTAGCAACTGCATTACAGGCCAATGATAGCGACATCACCACTATTACCACTGCATTGGGGAACAGGTTGAGGGTAGATGTCAACGATCAGAGTCTAAGCGCCACTTATCAGAGCAACGCGCTGACAAATCTAGGAATTACCGCCTCGCTTGCTGAGATCAACATTCTCGATGATGGTTTGTCGGCATCTGATATTCCTAACTTGGATGCTTCCAAGATCACCAGTGGGACACTGGGCACTGCGAGGATACCCAGTCTTGCTACGAGTAAAATAACATCAGGGACATTCGCCAATGGCAGGATATCTGAGGGCAGTGTGACTCAACATCAAGCAGCCCTATCGATCACAGAGTCTCAGATAAGCGATTTGGGGTCGTACATCACTGCCGTGAGGTCTGTCACCGCTGGTGGAAACACATTAGCCGGTAATGAGACGCTCGCCTTCACAGCGGGTTCTAACGTGACTATTAGCGAAAGCAACGGAGCAGTCACGATTGCATCGACAGACACCAACACCAACCAACTGACGACCTTCACCCTCGCAGGGGACAGCGGATCCAGTCAGACGATAGGACAGGGAAACACCTTGAAGATTGGAGGCGGGGGTGGGATAGACACCGTTGCAGAGGACACAGATACGATAACAGTCAGTCATTCTGATACATCTTCGCAGGCTTCCGTCAACAACAGTGGCAGAACATATGTCCAAGACATCACCTTGGATACATATGGGCATATTACTGGAATAACCTCTGCCACTGAGTCTGTGACCAACACAGACGTTGATGTCAACGTCAGCAACCTGACTGCTAGACTGCCGCAGATCACTGAAAGCCTCACAATCGGTGATGCTACTGATGTCACAGTCACTACTTCAGGTGATTTGGTCGTCACTGGTGACTTGACCGTATCAGGAGATACCGTGACCGTGAATACCGCTACTCTAAGCGTTGAAGACCCATTGATATTCTTAGCCAATGGTCAAAGTGGATCGCCTTCTGTCGATATCGGATTCATAGGAGAGAGGGGCTCATCATCGAATGTCGGCATCATATGGGATGAGTCGGCAGATACTTTCTCTGCCATAAACACATCAGACACAGCAACGACCGCTGGAAACGTCACCATCGCCTCCTATGCCAACTTCAAGGCCAATGCATTCACAGGAAGCCTGACTGGAAACGCAAGCACAGCATCGGCGTTGGCAAGTGCGGTCAACATCGCAGGACAGTCATTCGATGGATCATCTAGCATCACGATAGCGTCAACGGACCTATCGGACATAACCGCCTTGGATACCGATCTCTCAACTGTCAGTGGAAGCGACAATACACTTGCATCTGCCAAGGCGATAAAATCGTATGTCGATACGCAAATCGCGTCTTCAGGCGACATTACCCAAGTAATAGCAGGAAGCGGTTTGACTGGAGGTGCAACTTCCGGTGCAGCCACATTGGCATTGGACATAGCAGGGATATCAACAGCCCTCTCAAGTGGGCTTGCCTCAGATGACGAGTTCGCAGTAAGCGATGCTGGGACTGTGAAGAGGATGGATGTATCTGTCCTACAATCATACCTTCAAAGCAACCTAACATTTACTAATCTAAGCACAGAAAATGTTCAGGATATAGCAGGGCCATTAGTAGCGACTGGTGGAACTAAGACTAGAATCACAATCGATTATGATGATACCAACAACAACATGGATTTCGTTGTCGATGACATGAACTTCTCTGTATCAGACATCACAGGCGCTACTGCTCTAGAGAGCGGTCTGGCATCGACAGATGAGTTGGTTCTAAGCGATGATGGCACACTCAAGAGAATGGATATCTCTGTTCTTGAATCATACATGCAGAGCAATCTCAATTTCACCTCGGACACAAACACTCAGAACGTATTCGCATCATCATTCGTTGATGATACTGACGATATAATCCTGAGATTGACCAAGAGCGGTGCAAGCAGCGGGACTCAAGATGTCACGATGGTCGCTGGGAGCGGCATAACTCTGACTCACGACTCATCATCTCAGATGACCATAGCATCGACAACAACAGCAAATGACGCCACAATAACGCTGACAGCAGGAACCGGCCTTTCTGGAGGAGGCGATCTAACTACCAATCAATCAGGCAACGAGACAATAACATTCAACGTATCTGGCCTCACAGTGTCAGAGATCGCAGGAACTTCAATATTGATCGGAGATGAGACTTTTGCAGATAATGATAACAACCTTATGACGGCAGCGGCAGTCAATGATCGAATCGAAGCAATAGCATTGTTGGATTCAGAACTAACCGACCTTGCAGGAGTTAAAGGAGTCACCATATCGACGCTTCAAGTAAAACCCTCTGAAGGCGCATTCGCTAATGGTGACAAAACTAAGTTAGACGGTATTGAAGCATCAGCAGATGTCACTGACACTGCGAATGTGAGGACTGCTCTTAATGCAGCCATGCCAAGCAACACCCTAACCATCGGAGATGGAAGCACAGCAGTCACTATTCCGGGCGACTTGACCGTCACAGGAGATACCACGTATAGCAATGAGACGATACAGATTGTCACGGATAACACATTGGCATTCAGGGCTGGTGATGGCAACTTACATGAGATTTTACTTACTGCCACCGACGCGACATCGGATAAAACGATCACATTACCCGATGCAACAGGAACAGTAGCACTAACAAGCCAACTTAGCGATACTCAAAATGTGTTCACATCATCTTTCGTGGACTCTTCTGATGACATTCTGTTGCGTCTAACTAAGAGCGGCGCAAGCAGTGGAACGCAAGATATCAAATTTGTAGCAGGTACTAATGTCACCCTAGCACATACAGATGCTAACAACATAACAATTTCATCCACTGACACCAATACTGTTTATACGCATCCAAACCATACTGGAGAAGTAACTTCCACTGCTGACGGTGCGACTGTCATAGCATCCAATGTTGTTGATGAAGATAATCTAAAGGCCACCAACTCTCCAACGGATAACTATCTTCTAAGTTATGACGATGCAACAGGTGGCTTCACTTGGGTAGCAGCAGGTGCAGGTGGGGAGAACAATCAGAATGCCTTCAGCACGATATCAGTATCTGGTCAAGATGACGTAGTTGCAGATATCGCAACTGATACGCTTACATTTGCAGCAGGGTCGAATATCACTCTCACGACAAACGCCAGTAGCGACACAGTGACCATCGCAGCAACAGATACCAACACACAACTCTCCACTGAGCAGGTTCAGGATATCGTAGGGGCCATGTTCTCTAGCAACACCGAGACTAACATTACCGCTACATATCAGGATGGGGATGGGACAATCGATCTCGTTGCCAACGCAGGTGATATCACGTCAGTCGTGGCAGGAACCGGATTGAGCGGAGGAGCAACATCTGGAGATGCTACGCTGAACGTCTCAGGGTTGACCGTCACTGAGTTCTCAGCCGCTGCCATCCAACTAAGCAACGAGTCCTTCTCTGACAGCGATGCCGTCCTGATGACGGCTGCTGCCGTGAATGACAGGATAGAGTCATTCGGATACACCACCAACGTAGGAGACATCACTGGCGTCACAGCAGGGACTGGCTTGTCGGGCGGAGGGAACAGCGGTGCGTTGACCGTATCCCTCGATGACCCGATCAACCTCGGTCAACTGAATGAGTCCACAGATGCCACCGATGACAAGATCCTGCTCTGGGACGAGTCTGCATCCTCTTGGAAATACATGACCTTGGATGACTTGCAGGATTCGATTGACACATCGACATCTGTATCTGACTTCATGACCAACGGCTCAAACAACAGGATTCTGACTGCAACAGGCACAGATGCCATGAATGCAGAGGCGAACCTCACCTTCGATGGTAGTACGCTTGCTTTGACAGGTGACATGACTGCAAGCAGTGCAATACAAGGTAGTCAATTCAGACTGTATAGTGCGTCGAATAGAATAGGTCTTCCAGCAACAAACGAGATTGGCATATTTACAAACGGCAACGAGAGAGTGAGGATAGACGAAGTAGGTAGAGTGGGTCTAGGAAATACAAACCCAAGTTCAAGATTGCATATCAACAACAGCGTCACAAACCCTGCTGCTGATGCGAATGACTCATTCGCTGTATTCGTAAATGCAGACCTATCAGGAAGTTCTGCAACTGGCGGAGATAGAGAGCAGGGTGCTATCTATGTCGATGTCGATTCAAGCACCACAGGTGGAGATACGAGTGATGAGCATAGGGCATACGGTGTTTGGGCAGATGTTCGATTGAACGATGCTGCTGACTCGGACTTGCTATACGGAATTTATGGTTATGTCGAGGGACAGAGAAGCACAGGATCCACAACAGGAACAACGTCTGTTGCAAGAGCGGGTTATTTCTTCGCTGGAAGTGATGAGACTTCTGACTACACAATCGGTGAACTAACAGGTGTATATGGCTACGCATCATTACAGGATTCAGGGACAGTCAGCGCATCATATGG
>Ga0181414_1000081_pt1 | contig 25626 bp, 28 predicted proteins | sample 37SPOviralmetaG_FD_130139 | JGI IMG/M metagenome (GOLD analysis project Ga0181414, IMG submission 130139) | Marine viral communities from the oligotrophic San Pedro Time Series (SPOT) site, San Pedro Channel, CA, USA - 37 SPOT_SRF_2012-11-28 | ecosystem: Environmental > Aquatic > Marine > Strait... | reverse complement strand
TTACTTTTCTCAGGGTCAAAGTTTCTAAAATACATTAGGCAATTTTCTATGCCATCTGAAATCATTTCATCACGAAATGAATACGATATAAAGTTTGGCTTTCTTGATAAGTGTTCTGCTATTTTATAAAAACATTCACCGATATAGTTTGGTATTGGTGGATCTTCGTTTGACTTTTCACAAGCTTCTTTATAATCTATGAGTGCCTGTAAAAATTGTTTGTTATCTATATAATGATTTGTTTTCTTGGTCATAAATCGCTTTCAAATAATACTCGGTAGGGTTTTTTATCATAAGCATATTCTGGGTAATGTGGCCCATCTTTGTTTATATAATGTAAAAATACCTGACCTAATCTATAATCTTTCCCACCCTCACATGGTTCACGCCAATGCTCTAAATCGCAACCTCTATAAATCACCGCATCACCATCTTCTAGTTTACATTCTGTACCTTCTATAAAAATAGGCCAGTTAAATTCACCTGTATCAGATAACTTTACTGTTACTGATATTTCACATGATGGTCTATCTTTATGTTTTTTCAAAATGTTTCCCATACGATATAGTCTAACATAAGTGTAAGTAGGACACAAGCTTAAACCAGTTAGTTCTTCCATCTTTGGTCGCATTTGCCTCATCAAAGCTTGAAAGGCCAAATCACCATATCTTGGTGCAAAAGAACCTGGCACTTGATCGTCACCATCGGCGGCGTGCCAACCTTTTTCACTAATTTGATTACATAATACCATGGCATGACTTGAAAATCTTAAATAATCAAATAAGTATTTTCCAACATCTTTAGGTATAAATTCTTTTACATGAAAATAACCATGTTCTTTAAATATATTTGGGTAATTCTTCATAATTTCTCTTGACAAAAAGGTTGACAAATGTTATTCTAGCGGTGTTCCGTTTGAAGATATTAAATATTTCCATACTTGTTATTACTAATCATTTCATAGCCTTTAACAAGTTCTTGAATACCAAAATCTAAACTATATAAAGGTTCAAAACCTGTTGATTCTAATTTTTTATTTGATACAATATAATTTCTTTGATCTTTATCTTTTTTAAAGCTTTTTTCTACAACAACAAATTCTGGTAAATGTTCTTTGATTTTATCAGTCAATTCTTTTTTGCTTAAATTTGCATCAGATAAACCAACATTGTATACTTGGTTCTTCATACTATCATAATTATTTATAGCGTGTAAAAAAGCTCTGCAAACATCTCTTACATGAATATAATTTCTTTTAAAACTACTTTCAAATAAAACAACTGCACTATCTTTAACTGCTCTGTAAACAAAATCATTTACTAATAGGTCTGTTCTCATTCTTGGCGACATACCAAAAACTGTGGCTAAACGATAACTTATAAAATTAGAATGTTCTTTAAGTTTATTTTCCACATCCAATTTATCTTTTGCATATGATGAAATAGGATTAGTTGGTGTTTCTTCATTACAAATACCAAAATTACCTATACGAGATGTGCCATAAAAACTATTTGTAGTTGGCATAATTACAATTTGTTCTTGTGATAATTCTTTTAACATGGCCAGCGGAGATATTTTATTTGTCGTATGTGCATTAACTGGGTCTGCATCACATAAAGGTGCACCAACTAAGGCTGCTAAAGGTATAACTATTTCAGCTGTTTTTAAATGTTTAGCTAAAGTGCCATGAATACGAATATCACCTTTTTCAACTTCAAAATTCTTATGGCTACAATATTGATTTAAACTAGATTGATTGAACATGAAATTATCTATTACAGTAACATAATGTCCTGCCTCAAGTAAATCATTTATCAACATAGAGCCAATATATCCGGCACCACCTGTTACAAGTATATTTCTTTTTTCCATTAGTATAAATTTAATTCATGTACGAGGTCTATAATATCCTCAGATTTTAGTGTAGGATAATTACCAACATAAAAACCATAAAAATGAACGTGCTCTGTATTAGGAAACTTTTTCCAATATTCATGTGGCATAATATTTTTTAGATAAGGTTGCCTTAGTTGATTACCACCACCGGCACTACCTTTTCTATATTCTATACCTACTACGTCCATTCTATTTGTTATTTGTTTCATTAAGTAATCATCAGGTTCTTTAAGTATACAATTGAAAGCATAATTACTTGAGCCCTCTGTTTTAAAGTCTGTCTTATATATATCATCATTTAAAATGTTAAGAAATAATGCTTGATTAGACCACCTTTTGACAATAAAATTTTCTAATCGTTTCAATTGATTACTACCAATAATTGCACCTATCTCTGTGTTTCTCATATTGTAAGATGGGTAGAAGAAAATAAAATCTTCATTTAATTCTGGATTCAAGGCTTTATAACCTCTTTTTAAAACTTCATCTGTAGATTCACGAACCATGCCATGCGACCTTAACATTCTTAAATTTTCATATGTTTCACGGTCATTTGTAGAAACCATACCACCTTCTATTGTAGTCATATGATGAGCATAATAGAATGAAAAATTAGACATCCAACCAAATGAACCTATTGGTTGTCTATTGTGAGTAGCGCCATGTGATTCACAAACATCTTCAATTAGTTTTATATCTCTTTTTTCCAATTCTAGTAAAAGGTCATCTTCATAACCATCAAAACCTTGTATATGAGAAAATAAAACAGCTCTAGTTTCATCTGTGATTGCTTCTATTACTTTTTCATTATCAAGTGATAATGTTCTTAAATCAATATCTACAAATACAGGTTTAAAACCAGTTTGTATAATAGCAGATATGTCTGATACCCAATTTAAAGGCGAAACTATTACTTCACCACCTTTTGGGTATCTTAATTTTAAACAAGTGAGTGAAAGTAAATTAGCTGATGAACCAGAATTTACAAATACACTATGATCTACACCTAGCCAGTCAGACCATTCTTCCTCAAACTTTGCACATAAAGGGCCGTTTGTAAGTTTAGGGTCATCTTGTTTTAAATGTTCTATGACTAAATCTAAATCTTCACGACTCACATTATTTTTCATTAAAGGGTGCATCATATAATTTCACTTCCTTTTGTATTTAATTTAAAAGGTACCCACACTTTAATATTTTTCATTTCTTTTTTAAAGTTCTCTTGTTTTTCTGGTGGCACAACAAACATAAAGAAACCACCGCCACCTGCACCCATTAGTTTGCCACCTAATGAACCATTTAGTTCTGAATAATGTATGATATTATCTAATTTTTCATTTGTTAAATCATCAGTAAGATTTTTTTTGAATGACCATGTAGCCTTAATCATATCTGCAATTTTTTCAATAGAATCTTCTCTTTCTATTCTGTCTATTGCTATTTTAGTAATACCTATAATATCTTCAAGAATAATTTTATTTTTTTCAAAATTTTCTATTTGTTTTCTGGCTTGTATACCTGAAAATCTACTTTTACCAGTAAAACCTAAGAGTATATGATTTTCTAATTGTTTTATAAATTCATCAGATACATTAACAGGTTCTACTTCCCAATCTCTACCAAATCCAGCCGTGATTTTATTTAAACCACCATATGCAGCTGCTATCTGGTCTTGTATGCCAACAGATTCGCCATTTAAAAACTGTTCAACATAAATTGCCTTTTGAGCTAAATCTTTTTTTGATAGTTGTATGCCTTTTAATCGAAACAAGGCGTTAATTAAACCTACTGTAAAAGATGAACTAGAACCGACACCAGAGTTTGCTGGTATCTCACCATCATGGGTGATTGATAAACCCTCTTCTATATTCATATACTTTAAAATATTTCTCACAGATGGGTGGTCAATATCATCTATATCATTTACCATTTCTATTCTTGAATATGCAATTCTATGTTTATAACTAAAATAGTTAGGTAAATACTTCACACTTAGATAACAATGATTATCTATTGCAGCTGTAATAATGTGAGATTTATTTGAAGAGTACCATTCCGGATAGTCAGTACCACCGCCAAACAAAGAGAGGCGGTATGGTGTTTTTGATATAATCATTTAAAACCTTTGAGATTGTAATATAATATTTTCTTTAGATAAATCGTTTTTATTTAGTAAATATTCTCTACCACCATTTTCAAAAACATATGTTTCTGGTAAAGTAACAGATTTAATTTTAGGAAATAAACCATTCTTACTTGTCCATTCCCAAACTGCTGATGATAATGCACCTGATGGTGTTTGTTCATCAACCACAACGATACCATCACACTTTGTTATCTGTTCTGTAAGTTCTATGTCAACAGGAAATGGCTTTGATTTTAGAATATCTGCAAAGGCAAAATTACTACTTGAATCTGAAATTTGTTTGCAGACATGAGCCATTTTACCATGAGAGATTAGAAGTTTAAAATCTTTCTCTCTAGGGTTGTGAACAAAGACATCTCTTACTTGACCAGTATGTGTATCACGTTCATCATATATGTCAGGTAGTTCATCTCTATCTAATCTAACATATGAAAATTCTGGATAGTCTAATAATCTTTTTGCGATATTATTTGCTGTAATAGCATCTGAAGCTGTGTAGATATTAGAACCTACTATTGACCTTAAACAGGCATATTCTTCTGTAACATAATGTGTAGGTCCTGAATCACAATATCCTATACCTACACCAACTGATATAAGACATATTGGTAGATTCATAATACCAGGTCCACATTTAATTTGTTCTAAGGCTCTCATTGATAGAAAAGGTGCCATAGCATAACAAAATACTTTTTTACCTTCAAGTGCCAGACCTACAGCTACGTCTATCATGGCTTGTTCTGATATACCACAATGTATGAAATTATCTGGGTAATCTTTTCTTAAATCATCTAAAGCTGGCGCACCAAAATCGGCACTTAGAAAATAAATGCTTTTATCAAACTTTAAATTTTCTTTTATTCTTTCTATAAAGGCGTCACGCTGATACATTATTAATCTCCTTACGACATTGTTCAATTTCTTCTTCACTCATTTTATTCATGTAATGCCAATGAGGTTTATTCTCCATGAGAGAGAAACCTTTACCTTTCACGGTTCTTGATAAAATTATCTTTGTAGTATCTGATTTTTTATCTAAAGCATTTCTTAATTGACCGACATTATGACCATCAACGTCATGTATGTCAAAACCAAAACCTTCTAATTTATCTTTGATTGGTTCTAAACTAACACAATCTTTTGTTTCACCTAATATAATTAAATTATTGATGTCAATAAAGATTGTAAGATTTTTTGGCTTATGATGTGAGGCAAATAACAAAGCTTCCCATGTAGAACCTTCGTATAGTTCACCTTCACTAATTACAACATAAACATTTTTAGTCCAATATTCTCTATTCCTACAAGCGAATGACATACCAAGACCTACACCAACACCATGACCTAATGAACCAGAGGTAACGTCAATACCTGGTATTGATATGTTACCAAAAACTCTTAAACATGATTCAGTTGAACCCCAATTATCCCACTCTTTTTGTGGAATAATTCCTAACTTAGTAAGTATTGGGTAAAGTGTAACTGTTGCATGACCTTTACTGATTAGAACCTTATCAAATTCTGGCCTTACATAACCACCATGATATAATGTGGTCGCAATCTCTACCATAGAGAAAGTAGAACCTGGATGGCCTTGACCTACTTCTACAAATTTTTCAAATAATTCTTTTCTGTATTCATGGGCTAAATTTTGTAATTCACTATCATTCATATCAATCTCCAAGTATCTTTCTTTTTAATTTAATTTTTTCCATTTCAATCACATTGTTTTTTGATTCTACACCAAACTTCTTCTCTACTAAATCTAAAAAAGGTTTATGAGTAAAGTATTTGTGCCATGCTTCATCTCTAAACTTTAAAACTTCTGCACCAGTTAAATGTTTAGTACGCAATGGTTTACAGTCATAAGATAAAAAAGCATACTCTTCATATCTTTTAGGTATATCCCACTTTTGTTGTCTAGCATATAAATGTAAAGGACTACCTGGCAAAGCCATAGCTGCATAAAAGTTTGCGTGTTCTGTATTTAACTCAAGAGCTAAATCTAAAGTTTCTTGCATATTATCATAGTTCTCTTCTGGAAAACCAAACATATAATTACCAAGAATGTTTATACCGGCATCTTTTATATTCTTTACTACATCACGAATATTTACTTGTTTAAATCTACCCTTATCAATCTCTAATCTAACTTGTTGATTACCTGCTTCTATACCAAGACACAGCCAATTGACACCTGCCTTTTTAAAAAGTTCAAGTTGGTCTTTTCTTACAGAGTCAACTCTTGCATATGCCCAGAAATTAAACTTCATACCTCTTGCAACACAGCCTTCTAGTATTGGTACATAATATTTTTTGTTTAGAAAAAACATCTCATCTGTAATTCTACAAGTTCTTACACCTTGGTCATAAAGATATTCTAATTCATTAAGTATAAGTTCTGGACTCCAGAATCTCATACCTTTTGAGTCAACTGATGTTATATCATAATCATGTGATGTTCTGTTTACAATATTAATCATACAGAAGTTACAACCAAAAGAACAACCTAAAGAAGTGTATAAGGCTGCAAATGGTGTTCTATTTTCATGTGAAAAATTTGAGTGCCAAAAATGTGCTCTGTATTTTTTTAAGTCAATTAAATCCCAAGCATAGCCAGGCATTACTTCATCTAAATCTTTTGTCTTTACTATCTCACCACGTTCTGTTGGTTTTATTAAACCACGGTCATTATACCACATACCTGGTACTTTGTCTAAGTCATTTTCTAAATTTGTTTCTAATAGTGATAGTAAACCATAAACACCTTCATTAATAAATGCAAAGTCACAGTAGTCCTGTGATGCAACCTCATTTGGTAAAGCTGAAGTGTGTGAACCTATAAAAGCAGTTTTTAAATTTGGGTGACTTAGTTTGAGTTGTCTTGCAAGTGTCGAGGCACCAATCATCATTGTAGTGCCTGAATTTGGATTTTGTCCATATAAAACAAATACAACTAATTTTGGTTTATATGATTCTATTTCATCAGCAGCTTCTTCGTCTGGTTTATAATCAGCCTCATAGTCTAGTAATATGGGTTCATAATTTTTTTTGCGTACAGCATTAGCTAACAATAAAGCCCATGTAGGTGGTTCTATTGCCGAATGTGTTTTCGCTAAATCTTGATACGCCTTTTTACCAATAGATGGTATCACAAAACATACTTTATTCATAATTTCCTAATCTTTAATGTAACAAATCACTTTTCTTTCTTGTCTGCTTATTTATATCTCCTCCATCAATCTCTTCCCACTCATCTTCAAACAAACTTTCTGTGGCATCTCTTATATCATCTTGAGCTTTCAATACTAAATCTTGATAGTATTCAGACATATCTTTTTTAGGTACAAGTATAGTTAAGACATTAGATGAATCAAATGTAGCCATATCTACGTCCACCATCTCTACTGGTAACCATGGTACCATATACATCATTGGTCCTGATTTTGAATTAAATCTTTTGAAGATAACGTGCATAGGGTTTTCTAGTGTTACCTTTTTAGTTTTTTTATTTTCTGAAAAGAGTGCAATGATGTCCTCACCCGATTGCAACCTTATTATCTTTATCTGTTTTTCCATTTGTTAGCTCTATGTTGTAAAATTTATAATTGAATTTCTCCTCATCATATATTTTACACCTTTCTATGAAATGTTTAATCGTGTAGTTTGCAAATTTACCTACACGAAAATCGTCTACAATATCGAAAAGTACAGCAGTTTCTTTATTATTTCCTTTTCTAAGGCCTCGTCCAATTGATTGTAGATTTCTGATTCTTGATTTTGTTGGCGAAGCAAAAACTATGTTATGAAGATTAGTAATATTAACACCGGTACTGAAAGTACCATAGCTAGCCACAATAATCGCATCTTTCTCTCGTTCAACGATTCCTCGAATAGACTCTCTAACTTCCGCATCTGTTCCTCCAAAAACGAAGAAAGCTTTCCTACCTCTTGTTTTATTCTCAATTGTTTCATATAATTTTTTCCCATGTTTTTCTACAAATTGAAAGAGTATTAAAGTGTTGCCCTCTAAAGATAAAGCTAAGTTAGAAATAAAATTGTTTCTTGCCTGATTAGTAACAATATATTCTATTTCTTGATTATAGTTCCATCTTCTGGCTTCTTGTCTTATCTGCTCTTCATATTTCAGTATAAGACATTTTATTTTAAAGCCTGCTAATTGTCCTTTCTCTATAAGTTCTGCTGTTGATGTGGCTTTATAAACAGGTCCAAAGAGTCCTTCTAAAACTAATCTATGAGTTTGAGTACCATCTAAAGTACCTGTTGTTCCTATCCTATATTTAGAGTTAATACAACTCGACAATATAGTAGTTAAAGATTTAGCTTTAAATTGATGTGCTTCATCACCCATTACAAAATCAAACTGTTCAAAGTATTCTTTATCATTTTTATAAACAGATTGCCACGTTGTAATTGTTAAAAAGTTATTTGTATGTTTTTCTTTACCAGAATACTGGCGGTGACAATACTTATCAGAGTCAAAGCCGTATGATTGAAAATCTGTATACATTTGTTCTACTAAAGATGTTGTTGGTACAATCAATAAACCTTTTTGATATTCTAACTTCAACAAGTATCTAACTATCATATAAATGATAAGAGATTTGCCTGATGCAGTAGGTGATAACAACAATCTTTTTTTGTTACGAATACATTGAACAAATGATTGTAATTGATAATCTCTAGGTTCAAAAGGCAAATCTAGTGTTTTTATGAACTCAACTGCCTCAACTAGACTTATTGAATGTGTTATGTTAACATCTGGAGATATATCAAGCTTATATTCTCGTTCATTACAAAATTTTTTTATGTATGGTACTAGACCTGCATATATTGTTTTGTATCTTGAGTTGAATAAGCGGATTTTTCCATCCCATAATCTCGACTTGTAGGCCGGCATAAAACGATAACCAGGAACGAAAAAAGTAAAATAATTAGATAGTTCCACCGCATAATGGTCTTCACACTCCACTTGTAAATACGCTTCATTTAATTTATGTAATATAATATCAGACACCTTGTATAAACTTCTCCCAATCAATCAATGATCTAAGTTGGTACGTTCTACTATTCAATTCTTTTAAAATACCTGTACATAGTTCAACAATTTCTTGGTGCATTGTCCTACTAATTACAAGTTTATTTAAATCATCATCACTCTCTAGGTATGTATTCAACTCGGATTTGAGTACATACGGAAATGGTTCCCAGCCCCTCTCTTTTAATTCTTCTTCATCTAATTTACCTGTATAATACTCCCATTTCAATCTTCTCATTTTCACATACTTTATATCGGCACTCTTAGCCAATAATCTATGCTTTGAAAGTATAGCTAAATATTTGCTGTGTAGTTTGGGTACATTGGTAAGTTCTTTGCCTGGTTCTGTTCGGTCAATTTCACTATCTTTTTCCCACATTTGTAATACTTGTTCAGCTGCGTTCATAATATTCCTCCTCTTAGGAGTATACACTAATTTTTAAAATTTTTCAACATTATAATAGGCAAATCTAAACGTGGCGTCTGCGGTCAAAATTTCATCTGGACTATCGGCAGAGTTTACCACAAAAGTAGATAGGGTTGTTGGGAAAACATCTTTGAATAAAAATCTAAATTTAGCATTGTTTGCCGAGGTAAACAGAGTCATTGAACAATCGCAGAATTGTGGAAAATTAGGTCTATCGGCAAATTTGTTTAATTTAGGTAATCTTCTATAATCTTCATAACTTTCTGGAAAAGTCATAGCACGAAGCCAATCATGTATCTCTAGCCAACCTTTCATATCTTCATCAATTAAGAAAGTTATGTTTAATAAGTCATAGATTGGTTTTTCACCTGGCCCAAACAGGTCTACAAATGGTGTATTGAATACTGTTTCACCTAATGATAAACCAGGCACGGTTGCTGATTGACAAAAGTATTGTAAGTTTGGTGCTCTCGCCATGGAGAATATAAACTTATTAGGATGTAAAAAATTTGGATTAGTTGGGTTCGTATCTGCAATTGACATAATTGTATTTATGCTAAACGGAAACGGAGACAAAAAAAGAGGCCCCTTGTGGGGGCCTCTAGGCGGGGTGTAACTCTTAGATTACATTAAGTTTGCAACCTGAAGAGCACGGTAGTAATTGTTTGTCTGAGCGGTTAATGCACCCTGTGTGGTTGCATCAGTACCATCAGCGAATGGATTAGATACGAGACCGTAACGAGTCTTGAATCCAATTTTTGGCTGGAAGGTACCAGTATCAACTGCTCTGACCATCTGTAATGGTACATATGGGCAATAGAACAGACCAGCGTCATAAGCATTTGTACCCTTATATCCAACTACCACAAACTCATTTGTTGAGCTTACTGGGAAATATGGGTCAATGTAGACTTTGATACGTCCAAACATTGTACCAGCAAATGTGTTACCTGTGTCATCTACTGTTAGATTAACTTGAGATTGTAATGCAGAATTGTAGTCAAGCAAACCTGCCATAGCGAGAGCAGAAGCGACATCACTTGAACAAATCATGATGTTACCTTTTCCTCTACGAGTCAACTTGGCGATTGCATTTGCTTCACGTTCTATTTGGAACGCAAGACCTTTAACTTTCTCAACCATCCAACGACCATTTGAGTCTGTATCTAAGTCAAACTTACCTCTTGTAGTTGTACCCACTTGAGCACCTTGTACAGCAGTTTTATAGATTGTACGGACTACTTCACGGTTTATCTCAGCAAGAATTTCTGCTGAAAGAATGTTAGAGAGTTCTGTTTCAGCATCAAGACCGTGTACTGCTTTTAAGTCTTGTGCAAGTTCCATAGAATACTCAGCTTTGAGTGCTCTTGTTCTTGCAGTTACAGTTACTTTCTCGATTGAAAATGCCATCTCATGGAATGTATTAGCAGCATTACCATCACCTAAAGATTCTGCCTTAGATGTTGTCATTGCTTGATTTGGAGCTGCGTTAGATGTAAATACTTCGGTTGGTACGGCACCACCTGCAGCAAGTGCTGGAGGAAGAGCTGGTCCACCTGTATCAACACCAGCAAAACCTGTATTAGCCTCGTTATAGAAAGCTTCTGTACCATCTTGTGTGTCATACTTGGATCTCATTGCAAAGATAAGACCTGTTGGTCCAGTCATTGGCTGAACACCACAAATATCATATGCGATAAGGTTTGGTAAACTTCTTCTGACTAAAGAAATTAGAATTGGGTCAAAACCAGCAACTGGTGTGGAAGCAGAACCTCCGAAACCAGCGATACCAGCATCACCTTGAGAAGCAGAGTTTGTTGGAACTGCCTCTGAAAGAACTTGACCAGACTTCGCCATTTCTGTAGCTTGGTTCTCAAGAACAACAGCGGTTACGGCTTTCTTATACTTGTCCTCAATCTGTGGTAGATCAGGGTGGTCAAGAACTCCTTCCCACTTTTTCTGTAAATTTTCTGAAAGATACATCTTTTTCTCCTACGTTTAGTTTAAATTAGTTCTTTGTTTGTGATATAGCCTTAGAAACTGCATTTACGAATGGGTCATTAGACACCACTTTTTTATCTGCATCAGTTTCTACTTTTTCATTTAGAGTTTCTTCATCAGCTTGTTTTACTTCTGATGGAAAATAATTTTCACGAATTGTTTTTACCTTCTCTCTGAACTCTTCCTCTGTGGAAAAATCTACACCTTCTGCAAGTGTTTTGATTTTTTCTTCTTGAGTGTCGGTAAGACCTTCGCATACTTCCGAAGTAATTTCATTTTGCCTTGCAGTAACTAATGCTTTGGCAAACTCCATACCTCTTTCCATTTCCTCGTCAAGCTGGGATTCTAAAGCCTCAACTCTTGTGGCTAATTCATCAACTAAGTCAACTTTCTCTTCAGGTACGTCAATGTAGTGCTCTGCAAATAGGTTTCTTAAACCTGATATAAACTCTTCTGTGAGTTCTGCACGGAGACCAGATTCTACAGCAATCTGATTATCTGTCATCCATTGCTCTACGACATAGTTAAGATAGTCATCAACTTTTTCTGTTAATTCTGTTTTGATTTCGGTTACAGCCTCTTCAAACATAGTGGCATATTGTCCCTCAACCTCTTCTACGATTTGTGTCACTCGGTCATTTACACGAGCTTCGTAAACGATAGAAGCTTTCTTTTTAAAATCTTCTGAAATATTTTCATCTTCTGAGAAAAGAGAATTTACATCTTCAGAAACTTCTTCTTTCATCTTATCTTTTTTCTTAGCAAGATAGTCTTTTAAGCCTTGAGGCATACCTTTTTTCTCCTCGATAACCTCATCTTCCGTCTCCGCTTCTTCGTTTTTAGCTGAAGCAGCTGAAGGTTTGGTTTTAATAGATGCCTGATTCTTTGCAGAATTATCTGGCGCCGCACCAGAAGCATTGATTTTATTAGAATCGTCATCTGGCTTATTGTTTGAAGGTGTTGGGCCACCTAAGTCTTGCATACCTCCTACTGATGAGGTATCAACTTTAGGCATTGGTTCAGCGGGTGCTTTTGCTTTGCTTTGGGCTAAAACTTCAGCAGCTGCTTCCATAAGTTGGTTTTTATTCTCTGACATCTGAGTTATCTCCTTTTATGCAATATTTATAAATTTAAAGTTTTCTAAGGTAATTTTCAAATAATTTTAGAGCAACATCTTCGATTTCGGCTTTTGATGCTCTCTTTATTTCTTTTTTTGCTCTGTCGAAATCTGTTTCAACGAAACGTCCTTCAACAAACATCCATTCTTTATTTTCCATAATGCCGTTTACGAAAGCACCTGGAGCAGATGGGTCAGCAACAATGTCAGCAGCCGTAGCAAGTTTCAAGTCATCTTGCACCAAATTATATCCCTCTTTGTGTGGTTCTAAAGAACCTAATGCTCTTGATGAAACACCCACACTCACATCATTGTCAATGAAATTCTTAACAATTTGCCCGTATGGTGTATCTAAAATTTTTGCTTTTCCGTGAAATGTATTACCATTTTCTTTCAAAGAAACTATTTTATGTGATACCCTTTCAAGATTTATCGTAGGTGTATCGGGATGACCCAATTCACCTAATGCACGATTAGTTTTAACATACTCTTCGTTGTATCGACCTACTTCATTACGAAGCGTGTCCATTTTATACATTCGATTATTTTTATTTACAGTATCACCGACAAGAAAAGTACCTTCTATATAAAGATTCTTTTTTCCATCAGACTCTTCTATAAGAGTTTTTACCTCTGTAAATGTTGTTTCTGATATAAGTTTCATTAGACTCTCTCTGATGAGTTAATTAGTGCTGGATCATAATTAGCTACTTTAGAAACCTGTAACATTACAGTACCGCCCGTAGCAATCGTGACCTGAAAAAATTGTGAACCAACAACTGCTGATCCAGTATTTGCTATAGGTGAAAAATCTTCAGCAAAATTAATTTGACCAGTGCTGTGCAATTCAACTACGTCCTGTCCACTTGAACGAATCATTATACTACCGTTCGTAGACCATGCACATTTTTGTATTGCAAAACCTGTTATTTTTTCTTTATCAACACCTTGAGTTGCAAATGTGTTTTGCACGTTAATATTTGCAGTACCAATTCCATGAATCCTAATCGTGGATGGTCCTCTTACTCTATTAGTTGTTTCAAATGCTATAGCCATTTTTTTACCTTAGTCCTAGTGATGCCCGCCTTCTCATTGATAACTTTCTTTTCAACATTGAACGGCGGAGTTTAGCTCTTCTTGTCGTTTTCCAAGACCTTTTTAAAAGTCTTGCCTTTTTAATTCTTGCTGTAGCGGTAATTCTTTTTACTTGACCGCCTTTACCTGTAGCCGCATAACCTTTGACTCCAGACCTAATTCTATTTCTCTGTACTACTATCTTACCTTTAGAATCTCTACGAATACGCCTTCTTATTTTTTTTACTCGCCCAATTTTCATAATATTTTGAGCTCTTGATATTTCAGTTAGATAACCTAAAAGATAATCTAAATTCATTTCATAGCCTTAAAAGCAAAATCAGCTGCCTTCTTTAAATGGGCTGGGCTTTTATGAACCATGGCAGATAATTTCTTTTTGTTCTCATCATTTACTTTTCCATGAACAGCTGTAATTGCAGATGCAGTAAAATGGTCAACACCCATTGTCTGACCATTTTCAAACTTTACACTTTTTTTAGCTTTATTTTTAGTAATGTCATGTAAATGATCCATGACTTGTTTACCTTCTTCTAAATAGTCTGTAAATGAAATCATTTCTTCTTCTGCCTGTATAATATTTTCCATACCTTTTCCATAAGGTATGGAAACATACTTATCTAAGTTTTTATTATAATACATGGCAACCTTCATACCACCTGGATATGGTCTAATTGCCTTTCTTTTAAAAACAAGAACAAATGGTGGATCTTTTATTTGTGATGTATCTTCTTGTACATCTTCCGCATCTTGTTCTGGATCATCACCAACAGAAGGTGCTCTATCACCAACCTTAACACGGTGTGCTCTTATCTTTTTCATTTTGCCATCGGAACCCACAACCATTTTAAAGTCGGCCGTATTTTTCATACGAGCGACACCTTGTAATTCTGTTATGAAATTTTTTAAATCTTTCATTCTTCTTCCGTTGGTTCCTCTTCGTACTCTATCTCTGAGTCATCTAACTCAGCTTCTGGTTCATCAGCACTTGCCTCAATTTCTTCACCATCTTCATTTTCAACTTCTTGTTCTTCGCCATTGTTAAACAATGCAGAAGATATTTCTTGTTTGCGAGCATCTAAAGCATCAGCTGTTTTAGCACCAATCATTGATTGTAATTGTTCTCTAGCTGTTGTTGCTTGACCTCCAACAACTTGGTCTATGAAATCATTTAAATCTGCCATAATATTCCTTTCATCTTCTATTTAGTATTGCTTCTTCACTTTTTTGTATAATCTTTAGTATGGATTCTGCTTTTAACCCTCTTGCTGTGTCCACGTTATCAGAGTTATTAGGTTGTGGTGCAGGTTGATCAATACCTTCTTGACCATCAACTTCTGGTTGCGTTACAACTGGTCCTTCTTGTTTCATTTCTTTATTCATCAACTCTATCTCTTCATCAGACATTTGTAAAACATTTTTCTTTACCCAGTCTGTTGAATAGTAACGACCAATATATGGGTCAACGGTATTAAGAAGATTAACTCTTTCACGGAGTAATTCAGCTTCACGCATTTCAGAAAAGTTATTATCTTTCTTAAAATCATAATAGATAACTTCTCTAGCAGCATCCCATTCATCTGTACTCATTATACCTTTGAGTGATAGTTGAACTCTTAAAGCATGATCAAAAATTTGTGCGAATTTATTTCTTAATCTTATAATAAACTTATTAAACTTGACCTCATCTCTTGTAACTTCTGATACTCTACCTAAACCAATCATACCACCTTGTTGTGGTTCTAAACGAGAGATAGGCACATTAAGTGATTGTAAAAGTTTCTTTTGAAAATACTTAACATCTTCTAACTCACCTAAGTTAGCGCCAGCTGGTAGTGTTGTAATCTCTGTACCTTTACCACCTTCTCTTCTTGGTAACCAAAAGTCCTCTAACATGGACTTATGTTTGCGGTCATCTCTAAGTTCACCTGTTTCAGCATCATAAACCATTTTGTTACGATACTTGACCATTACATCACGCAAGTATTGTTCTGCTTTACCTTTTGGTAAGTTACCTACGTCAATGTAAAATATTCTTCTTTCAGGTGCCCTTGATAAACGATAGATAACAATTGCATCTTCTATCATTCTTAACTGATTTAAAGGCTTAATCGCCTTATGTAGATAAGAAATCACAAATGTATTCTTTGCATCCATTTGACCAGATGAACAATATACAACTGCATCTGTAGCTATACGAACACCAGAGTTTACATTCGCTGAATATGTTTGTGTTGTTGTACCCTTATCATTATATACATAGTATTCACCAATTGACTTGATGATTTGAGCACCAGTCTTTGGGTCTCTTTCTTTTACAATCTCACGAACTTTCCTTATTTTTCGTGGATCAATATATCTTAATTCTTGAATACCCTCTTTAGGATTATTTTCATTTACAACAATATGAAAGTATAATCTACCATCTATATACCATCTCTTGAATAAATCATCAGCTAAGTTGCCATAGTTTAACATATGTTTAATGTTGTTAAACTCGTCCATGATTTTTTTCTTAATACTTTCAGGTTGTTTCAAATTATCAAGATTGATGTCTACTGATTTACCATCAACATCATGTGTTATAGCTTCATTGACTATATCGTCAATCGCCATATCTAACTCAGGGTGATTTGCCATCTCACGGTATCTTGTGATTAACTCAAGTTCGTTGCGAACTGAGCCTTCTAAATCAACATATGTCCCGTAGTAAGCATTGTTTGTTACGGTAACGGCACCATCATCAAGTGCCTCGTTTGGTAAAGCAAAGGAACTCTGTCCTTTTGGTGGTTCCTTTGCTTGTTCTTTTTTACCTAAAGTAAAGCCAAATAACTTTATAGCCATAAAATATCCATCCTATATTTAGAGAGCACGCTCTCGTTAAACCACACCAGTTTCTTCGGATTCCCACCATTGATATGCCATTGTGATAGTAAATTCCTCAATTTGATCATTCGCACCCCAATCTACATCTATTGGAGATAGGTCGTATGGGTAAATCCCAATAAACTTGTATTTCTTCAATTCATCACCGGTTTTCCCGAACTGTGTAACTTTGGCGTCAACTGAATAACCTAGAGGCGCTAATGCCGCTGGGTTTCTTACATTTAAACTATGTGAATTAAGGCCGTTCATCCATCTTTCCATTGCGTTACGAACTGAAAAGTCCTCATCATTGATGATTGTTACAGTCCAATCAGCAAAAGTTCTGTTACCCATAAACTTTAATTCACGACCAAAATATGTAATAGGTACAATACCAAGAGTAGCTCCTGGTAATTGTGCTGTTCTACACATAAAAGTCATTTTTGTTTGGGCATTTCCTGGTGCTGAAAACGATGGAAATGGCATCTCAACCTCAAACAGATTAGGGCGGGCGCCATCGCCGACCATCTGTGTTCTAAATTCGTTTACATTAAAAGCCATTTAATTTTCTCCTGTGTTATCCTTTATTTAGAAGCGTCCTACAACCTCTTCAAACGAAACTCCTGTTCTTACTGCTACAAAGTTAAGTTGTATGAAGTTAATTGATCTTGCAGGTTTGATGTAAATATCACCTACAAACTCATTACGGTCAATTACTTCGCCTGTATTATTTGTATCATCACAAACAACTCTAAAGTCTGTAATACCACGGCGACCTTGGACATCTCTCAAGAATGGCTCTACAAGAGCAACGAATTGTGATCTCGTAAACTGGTCGTTAAATTCAAAGAGTGAGAATCTTGCAGCTCTTGAGATTGCTTTCTCTAATACAATAAACAATCTACGAACATTGATTCTATCAAATGCTGAAGGTTTTGATTGCATTGTTTTATCTCCAAACAATACTGTACCTTCACCTTGGAAAGCAACAACTGGGTTGACACCCTCTGTATAGAGATCATCTCTATTTGTCTTTGTTGGATTAAATGCAAGTTTAATTACATTCTTTATGATACCACGATTAAGTCCACCTGGTGAGAACCAAGCATCCCTCTCTAAGTCTGTTCTTACACAAAGACCGGCAATATCACCGTTCAATGGTACATATCTAAAGACATCATTGTATTTGTCGTACTGATACTTATAACCTGAATCTAAGAAAGCAAATGATGTAGAAGTAAGTAAATTACGATATGTCTTAATATCAGTAACCTCACTACCTGCATTGTTTACTACATCAGCTCTTCTTGGTGAACAAAATGCGATACAGTCTTTTCTTGTGATTGCGATATTGTCAATTACATGAGTAGCAATTGTTTGGTCGCCTGGACCAGTCATTACAAGTGATACGTCAACTGAATCTGCATCTGCAAAATTATCAAATGCAGTTACTACGTTTGCAGTTGAAGTTGTACCATCAGCACCTTGAACTAAAGAAGCAGAAAATGGAACTTGTACTTCTGTAAATGCTGTGGCAGAACTACTACCCCAGTTTGCACCACCATTTTGATGTGCTGTCCACCATACATATTCTGATGTTCTATTGATTACTTCTTTATAGAAGTTTGTATCGCCTGCTCCTGTTACTGCATCAACAGCTTTAGACACAAAGGCAAACTTATTTACTATTGTATTAGCTGCATCTGTAAACTCTGAATCTTCATCAACAACAATAACGTGCATTTCGTCACCTGAACCACCTTTATTGGCTACATAATCAGATGTTCCTGGTGCAACTTTAAAGTCATCATGGTATTGCCATTTCTTTAATATAGCATTACCTCCAGCTATATTGGCTGTCATGTCTTGAGCTAAAACTATTGAAAAACTATTTGCAGAAACAACATCAAAGTATGTTGTGCCACCATCAATTGAAACTTTATCTCTTGCGATAAATGGTTGGCGTGTATTAGCTGGTGAGTTAAATGGTATTACATTCTTTTGAGCGCCAGCGCCAGCAAATATATTTACTGCATTAGCTCTCATTTGTTGGTTAGCTGTACCAACTGATAAATTTTGTGAAAATGCGTTTGCACTTGGGCAGATAGAAATTCTTAGTGAATTACCTCTTGCGCCTGGATACTTAGCTGCGAAAGGACCAACAGAAGTATTAGCTGCTGTGCCGTGGTTTAAATCATAATCGTCATCATTTTCGATTAAGATAGCACCACCAGTATTTGAAGCTGCATTTAAAGCTCCTGTCCCATGATCTTTGTTTACTGCTCTTACAAGTTTTAAATTATTCCCATAAGCCAGAAAGTTTGCCGCTGTGAACCAATATTCAAAGTTTGTTGAATCAGGATTACCGAATCTTTCTTGTAATTCAACTTCATTACCTACTGTGATTACCTCACTTGATGGTCCCCATGCAAATATTCCAGCGTGAGCCCCTATTGAAGTGGCAACTGATGGGACAATAGTAGTGAGATCAATCTCAGATACATTTACTCCCGGTGATAACTGAAATGCCATGGATTTCTCCTTTATATTAGACTAGACGATTGTTTATTCTCATTTACTCTCTATTTAGTGATTTCAAAATCTCGTATTTATGTCACCACTTGAACTCCAAACATCTTCACCATCAATAATAACCTCTTCTTGTCGCCCATCATCTATAATACCAACAGGAGTTAAACTTTCTTCGATTAAAAGACTTTGTTCTTTGAGTAAAATTGACCTTACATCAACATTTGTAGAATCTTTAAAGTAAGCTTGTGCTGTTAACCAACCAAATAATACAAGTCCCATAGCCAAATCATCATAATTACCCTCTTCAGCTGCATATGAATCACGAACACGAACAAATGAGTTGAGTTCTGCTATCGTATCAAAGTCAACTAAGATTAACTTATCAGTTTCAATAAGTGTTTTTAAGTTTGCACAACCAATTTTCTTTACAGATTTTGTAGTTTTAATACCGAAGGAGGCATTTCTTCTGAAACCTCCTGATATTGTTTGACCTTTTATGTGATGCTGGTCTATCTTATAAATGTTTTCATACTCTAAATCATAATGTAAAATGTCAACAACTTGTTGACCAATGTTATTCGTTTCAATTAAAATATATGCCTCATTGTATTTCATACCAATTGAATATATGATATTTGGAAAAAACAATAAAGGTAAATCATTTGCTCTATATTTTGCAACTTGTTTATAAGGTGTTTGTGTTGCATCTATAATATTTATGGCCGAATAGTCTTGACCGACACCCTCTGAACAATCAACTGTAGCTATGTAAACATGACCTTCTTTTGGTTCTTCATACATATCAAGTTGGTCAATTGTACTAATTGGGTTAAAAAACGCAAGTGAACGTAGTTTAGAACCAGATATAAGTGTGGCTGATGAACCTATAAACTCAGTTTCAAACTCTTGTCTAAATTGTTCTTCTGATGTATTTCGTATTGTTTCTTTTTTCCAGTCCTCATCACGACCTGGTACCATAGACCAATGTACTTCTATTGGTGTATAAGATGATCTTTTTTCTATCGCATCAATCCACATTTTGTAGAATAAATTAAGACCATTTGGTGTAGAAACAATGATTACTTTTGTTGTTTTACCTGATGATATTACAGGGTATGTAGCAGTAAAAAATTCTTGTGCCATATTATGAGGCACGAAAGCAAACTCATCAAGGAATATTAAGTTGTAAGTACCACCTCGAACACCTGAATTAGATGTTGCATAGGCATATATTTTAGAACCATTTTCTAATTCTATATTACCTTTGTTCCAAGTTATAATACCTTGTTGTAACCATAAAGGTAGATACTCATATGCTCTTTGTAAACGACCAAGTATTTCTCTTGCAAGTTGACCTTTATTTGCGAGAATACCAACTGTATAATCAGGATTAAATAAAACAGCCCATAACATATAACCTACAGTCGTAGTTGTCTTACCAACTTGTCGTGGCATTTTACATATTGAAAAACGATTCTTATGAAAACCATCTACCATTTCTTCTTGAAATGGCCACATATCAAAATCAACAATACCTAAATCTACATTGACAATCTTTACATATTTTTTAATAAAGTATATTGGATCTTCTGAACATTTTAATATTTCTTTCGCTTCTTCTTGAGTAAAAGGTATTTCAACGCCAGTTTTTTTTAGTCTTTCATTACCAAGATAACCTTCAGTTGACATCTTTCTTGCCTTTTAACATTTTTACAAGATCGTTTGTAGAGCCTACAAATACAGCTTTATCAACATTGATTTCATTTGTAGATTTTTTAGGCTCTAAATCTTGTTTTCTCTTTTGTATCTCAAGTAAATCTTTATTGAGTTCACCTAAGTTTTTAAGAGTTTGTGCTACAACTTCAAAGGCTCTAGGGTGTTCAGATTCTTTTGCAACTCTCAAAAGACTATCAAGTGCTGAGTCACCTTTATTGATGAGTCCACGGATATTTTCTCGAGCAAATTGAGCATCATTCTCAACTTGTTTCTCAGGTTCAATTGGTACTATTTCAGTATTGTCTACTTCTATGGGTTCAATATTTAATAGTTTAGATAGTTTCTCATTTTTCATAGTAATGTATCTGGATATTCAGTTATACTGGTTGCAAAACCAAACTCATCATCTGGGTCAGCACTAGCTGGATTAGGTGTTAATACTATTTCTGCAGCTTTTAATGGGTCACTTTCAACTGACCGAATCGTTATAGTTGCATTTGATGTATCACCTGTTACAATGTCACCAGCTTCTAATAATTTATTTAGTCCTGATGCAACCAACGTAGCATTAGCAACATTAGAGAATTGTTTTACAGTACCTATTACATCTCTGGCTGCGACACGGATTGTTTCACCTTCTAGTAAAAGTCTATCTGGGATGTCAGGCCTGAAATCAGAGGTCACTCTTTGTGCAGATTTTACTTGACTCTCAATGTAAATATTAGTATTTGCTTGTCGTATATATTTACCTGATTTAACTGGTGGCCAAATATAACTCTTTGCAGTAAATTGTAAATCCCACATAATCAATCTAGTTGACATCATATCACCTTCATAATCAACTGTTGATTGTACTGAATTTAAAACAATTGGCATATCATACTTTTGATTCATTTCAGGTATAAAGTTTACTGTTACTGTAAAATCTGGTGTAAAAAAAGGTAATATCTGCTCTAATATTTGTGTACCATCTTCTGTATTTCTTACATAAATTGATAAATTAAAATCAAAATTATATGGTATAGGTCTGTATTGTGTTTTTATGGATGTAGAAGTATTAGCTGCAAAATTTTGTGTAAGTGTATTTAATTTTCTACTTGTATCATACGTCATACTTACCATCTCAAATGAAATACGAGGTATTACTGTTTGTACAGCTTTTGTGAGTGTTGGGTCTGCTGTGATTCTTGTAAGATATTTTTCTTTTGCACCATAAGAAAGTGGTACTTTAAATAAAGTTTGTTTAGTTGTACCATCCGACTTATATCTTTGTAAGATAATATCATTAAAAACTGTGCCAAAAGCGACAACAATTTTTCTGATTGTTCTATTATAAAATTGTGCGTTACCTAACATTATGCCTCACCAAACGGATTTGTTTCACTAAAGTCTAGTATACCATCACCACCAGCTTCTATTCTTAGATTATCAAAGGTATCTTCAAAGGCAGTATTCATTGTTGCAGTATCATCAGCAGTAGAAACTGTAAATACTGCGTTTGATGTATTACCAATTATGTTTGATGACGTAAATGTACCTTGAACTCTAATTACATCTATATGTGTATTTGGTACAAAAGTATGAACAACAGCTTGTGCTGTTGATAATGCAAGATTAGCTCCTTGAAATACTATTTCATTTTGTACATATTGACGTTGACCATCACCAGATAATGTAATTCTTGTTCTTGGGTAGTAATCATTTATCTTATCATCAATTGTAGGATTACCAGTTGATATAAGTTCATTAGAAAATACAAATTTCTTCAACTTCAATGCGAACAAATAAACATTTGCACCACGACCACGCCCTAAAGTATAAAACATAGCTTGATCGTTTTCATGTTCTACAAAAGTTATTTCAAAGAAAGCATCTGTAAGAGGTACATAAATTAAATCACCCTCTCTTGGTCTTACAAGACTGGTAGATTCTTCTCTTACAGTATGTACAAATCTTTTACGAGAAACTAAAAGTGTTATTTCATCTCTAATTTCAAGACCAAATTTGGAAATATAATCACCTTCACCCTCCATACCTTGTATATTTTCAAGATACATTTCAAGTGAAAATGTTTTAGTGTATTCTTTAAGTGTATCTTCACCAAAAAGAAAATCAATTTTATCACCACTTGTTCTTGGTAAATACAAAACATCCATGCCATATATTTTCATGGACTCAATGACTAAATCTTCAACTAAAAGTTGTTCACTTGTTATTTGATTGGCTGGAAAAGGGTTAAAATACTGATTAGTTGCCATCAATTATCCCATGTAAATTTCATTTGGCAACACATTCAAGACTTGCATCTCCTCTTCTATCTTATCTATTTCTGCTTTTGCTTCTTCCATAATTCTAGGGCCATCAAGTGTAACACCGCCCGGCATTTGAACGCCGGCAAATTTTGATAAATTAGAACCCCATTGGTATTTTATGAGAGCTGTTGTATATTTTTTTAAAAATCTATCATCCCACACATCAGAAAATCCTGCCTGTGTAATAGATGCACTTGTCATAGTTTTTCCTGGATTACTTCTTAAAGTAATTACTGTGGGTGAATTTATTTGTTTGATTTGAACTTCTACTGTATCAGCTGCGTCCGAATTATTTGTTAAAGTTATAAAATCATTTTCAATCAATTGTTGGTCAAAAGTTGTGCTTGTGCCTGTAAGTACATTTGCATCACTTGTGATTGCAGCTGAGCCAGTTATGTTAATCGTATCTGGTTGTAATTTACGATAACACTCTACAATTACATATTCACCAACTTTTAAATCTCTAGTCCAATCAACATCTAAAAATAATTTATTTTGATGTCGATTAAATCTAAATTGTGGTGTGCCTGAAAATAATAAATTAAGAGTTCTAATATGTTGCATTGTAATCTCATATGAAACATAAGAAACAGATGTGAAGTCATATAAGTCATGCAATCTCAATTGATATCTCAAGTCAAACATATTGATTGATGAGTTAGAATCATCAAAAGGAAAAACACCATTCACAAATATTACCGCATCAGGAGCATAAATCCATTTTCTCTCAATATCTTCTTGAGTAACTTGATGTTTCATGAATATTTTTTCAACACCATCAAAATGGTAGTCGTGAAAATATTGAAGAGCATCATCAATTCGATCTTCTATTTGGTCATCATCTACATTTATTTCTATTACAGGAAAACCCAATCTTCTTAAACAATAATCTTTAAATGATTGTCTTGTAGTTGGTTTACCTCCATATCCTCTCGTATATTCTGGCATATTATATCCTTGTTACACCTGGTAATACATTTACAATACCTTCAACTGCTCTTATTTTATTACCACTTGATGAAGTTACTAGAACATCATACAAGTATCGACCTGCTCTAAGATTTGCAGTTGTGGTTGGTGACATGGTGATTGTTACTTGACCATTTGCATTACCAGTAATTGTGGCAGTAAAAGCATTTGCAGAGGCGGAGTATGGTGATTTTCTGAGCTCAGAATTAGCCGAGTAGCCGAACAAGTTTATGTTTGCGCCTGCGTTATCTTTTACATGAATTGTGTTTGAAAAATTTGCGTATTGCTCTATGAAGAGCTCAGTATAAGTAGCGATCTCGTTCTCCTGTTTTAGGACTATTTAGTCAAACCAGGAGTTAGTTTTTACATACCCGCTAGTAAGAATGGATTGAATCCTGCTTCAGCAACTTCAACTGTAACATTAGCAACTCTTGTTACCACACCTCGACTATCAATTGTGATAGATGGTATATTACCAGCACTACCATAATCGCCGGCTGAAACACCGGCTTGAGTGGCTAATTTAGCAGTTGGTATACCGCCATCAGCAAAACCTTCGCCAGATATAGCTCCTTGTGCAATTGAATTACCTACAATTCTAGTTAGACTCATTTATTCCTCTAAATTTAATTCTGGAGGTGGGTTACCTTCAGGTTTTGGAAACTTTTTCTTTACTTCATCTATTGATTTAAACCAGTCTGATTCTTTTAAATCTTGACCATTATTTACAGCGTGCCATAGCATATCTAACTGTTGAAATCCATCAGGATAATGGTGACAACGATCATAAGCATATTGATAATATTCTGCTACTGATTTTTGCCTTTCAAATTCTGCCATAATTTCATCTTTAGTTGGTGGAGGATTTCCTTGTGGGTCATCCCATTTAGGAAAACTAAAACTACCACCACCTGCACTCATTTCAAATTTAGCTTCAGGCCTTAAAGCCTTAATTGCTGTATCTATACCATAACCAAGACCGGATTGTCCTGTAAAATTTTTTGCTATCTCATCCACATTCATTTTAAATTTTCCTCCTTTAATTATATATTTATAATCTTTTTTTTTATTTATGATACAGGTCCACCCGTTGCACCGCCTATACTATATTTAATAGTTGGTGAATCTACTGTGAAAGTATATCTTGCATATCCTACTCCAGAACCACCAGCACCACCCGTTGTTGTTGTACCCCCATCTGAACCACCGCCACCGCCTCCACCGGTATTTACTGTCCCAGCAGTTCCAGCTGGGCCGCCTCCGGCACCTGCACCTCCGCCGCCAGCTCCTCCTGCTCCTCCAGGTCTACCTGCTCCTGTTATTCCACTTCCACCTCCGCCACCTGCTCTAGCTACAGGTGAACCTGAAATAGAAGATGTTGTTCCAGCACCTCCTGCTCCGCCTGCACTACCTGGAGTTGGCGCTTCACCACCAACGGCGCCAGCACCGCCGCCACCACCTCCTGTTGTCCATGTTGCATTATCAGAGTGACCA
>Ga0181414_1000079_pt1 | contig 25830 bp, 33 predicted proteins | sample 37SPOviralmetaG_FD_130139 | JGI IMG/M metagenome (GOLD analysis project Ga0181414, IMG submission 130139) | Marine viral communities from the oligotrophic San Pedro Time Series (SPOT) site, San Pedro Channel, CA, USA - 37 SPOT_SRF_2012-11-28 | ecosystem: Environmental > Aquatic > Marine > Strait... | reverse complement strand
TGGATAAACTTTTACTTTGGGTTCTAAAAAAATTGCACTGCCAATAGACTCCTCAAAGTTTGATGCAAATTGAGCATAAGCATTATTAGGGCGCATTTCTCTCGCCATGATTATTACCTCTTAGTGATTGTTAACTGTCTTTCGACTGGTTAGTTGTTACGGGAACATATCCCACCTGAGGCTTTTACCAACAGGTATCTACTACTCAACTGATTAGTAGACGATCTATTTATACATCATATCATAAAAAAAGAGATTCGGCAAACCGAATCTCTATGGGTGTTCCGACTTTCGTAGAGACCGCACGAAAGGTCTCGATCTTATTTATTCGGTTTCCTGGGTCTTTCCTTTCTTACCGATATTGTACTTCTGCTCCAGGATCCAGTCGTTCTTATCCTTGTATGCAAGCACCTTGATCTGGTTCAGAGGGGCGATGTCTGCCACGCTATCGGGACTTACCACCGTAATGAGTCCCCAGTCCGCTAGAAGGCGTGTGATGCGATTACGGCGCTGTACGTCATTCACTGTGAGGTTTGCTCGCTTGCCATCCAAGGCAAACAGTTCCTTAAAGTGAACAATAAAATATCTTCCCTGCTTGTGCAGAATATGGCAGGACTGATAGAGTTTCTTTTCCTTGCGTGATGCAACTCCAATCCGTGTAAGCGTCTCGCGAACCTTCAAGAAATCATCTGGTTCATTCAGAAGTACCTCAATCATCTGATCTTGAGACCAATCAACCGTAGGTTCTACAGTATTAGTCATTTCATTCCTCCAGTATCAAGTCGTTGTTTAATAAAGTTAATCTGTTCTTGTGTCAGGATTTTTAGAGCTTGAGATGCTTTTTCATTACTGTATCCATAATATTTTTTGATACATTCTAGATCCGTGACTTTATCCTTACGGAGCCAGGGAGAGAATCTCTTTCTTTTCCTCAGACTATTTAGATAAAATGAATATTGCATGTCCTTGTCAAGATGATGATGAAGATTCATCTCATTAGTAAACATCACACAGTCTAGATGACCAGATAAACAACGATTGATAATATATGGAGGGTAATCTTTAGTGTGTTCTGATAGATCCTCCTTAGTAAAGTTAATTGAATTAAGCCAGTCCTTCAGTTCCATAATTATAAAGTAAAAGTTCCTTACGTTCTTTCTGTTCTCTCATATACTCACCAACTGAACGCATTGTATAAGTCAGATCAAACTCACCTACTTTCCATCCCTCAAACCTTTCCTTAATAAGTTGAGACGAATTATAAGATATGAGTTGAGCACCAGAACACCCAGAACAATCGGAAGCAAAATCGTCGTGGTCGAATGATTTGTGCATACTACCTTTCCTTCCATAAAGGTTAGATCCAATTTCGTAGGGTGGGTCAAGGTAGGTAAAGCACTCTTTGTTGCTGGTAAGTAGGGATTCATAAGACCAGTTAGTAATTTTCCAGTTGCGAATTATTTGACTGTATCCTGGGAGTTTTTCAATCCCTCGCATTGAGAAATTGGAGTGACTTGCTTGTCTGCTGAAGGAGGATGATTCGGTGAGACCACTAAAAGAACACTTATTGACAATATAAAAGCTGATAGCACGCCATAAAGAGTCATTATTTGATTCATCTTTCAGATACTCCTTTGATTCTAAGAATAATCCTTTTGCAGATGCTTCATCCGGATAACGAGACTTAAGTTCCTGCAGTCTCTTATATAGTTTATCTCCATCTTCTTTCAGAGTTACCCAGAAGTTATAAAGAGGTTCGTAGAGATCATTTACCCACACATTCAGATGTGGATATTTCTTTGTAATATATATTGCTACACTACCTCCACCAAGAAATGGTTCTCGGTATTCAATATATTCACGAAGATCTGGAATATATGCATCCATTTTAGTGCAAGCACGAGACTTACCACCAGGATAACGAAGAGGTGTCTTGAGAGACTTCATCACAGAATTAAACTTTTACTAGGAGTTTGAATAGCAGAGAACATGTTATTATATTCTTTCTCAATCGGTTCTTGTGTTTCAGAAATATAAACAACATACTTGCGAGACACTTCTATCTCATGATTCTTCTGAGGTAAAAGTGGTGCCCATGGTGCAAATCCCATCTGCCCATCCCGTGTAGGCACAGCAACAAGAGGATTAGTGATAACGATAGAGTCTTCTTTCACTTCTAAAAGATCGGTGACAACATCTTCACCCGACCACATACGAATTACTTTGACGTTCATTTTGATTGATACTCGATTTGGATAGGATTTTCAAAGATATTTACCAGTTTAACATATGCCCATGCAGTGAACACCTGAGGAACTATGAACGTAATCATAGCTACAATCCAGAACCAGTAATAGTAGTTTTCCTTGTTTTGTGTTCTCATTTAAATTCACACTCCACCATAATTTCAGTAAGACAAGCAAGCATATTTATTTCTTGATCCGCCACAAATGCCATTTGATACTGATACTTAGCAAGACAAAGCACAGCAGAAGGAATACTACTCGGAACCATGGAATCATAACAAGCATCGTAAATACGACGCAGAAGAACACTAGTATCATTATCCAGGTTATTGACAACCCATTTACGTACTTCAGGATAGTCTTTCTCTTTAAGTTTTTTAACCAGGTCATTTACTTTTACGTCACTAAAGGTTGCAAGAATACCAGAGTCAATCTTACCACTAGCAGCATACCTCTGACACTCATTAAGAACACGTCTCCAATCAGGAAAGTGTTTATTGATAAGTTCTACTAGGACCTTGTTATCATATTCAATGCTTTCTGCATCCAAGATTTCTTGTATTCGTTTGAAGAAGGCAGCAGCGATGGCAGGTTTTTGTTTTCCGTTGATTCCGAACTCAACAACTGTGGTTCTGGAGTGGAGGGGTTCGAGGATTTTGTTCTTGAAGTTGCAGGTGAAGATGAATCGGCAGTTGCTATGAAACTCCTCAATAAACGCCCGTAGTAAGAGTTGTACGTCGTTTGTTGTGTTATCTGCCTCATCGATGATGATGACTTTGTGTCGAGCAGTTGACGAAAGTGATACGGTCGAAGCGAAATTCTTTGCAGTATTTCTGACCGTATCAAGGAAGCGTCCTTCATCGGATCCGTTGATGACATAACTATCTACTCCTAATTCATTACATAGTGCCTTTGCTACCGTAGTCTTACCGCATCCAGCAGGACCAGCAAGTAACATATTTGGTATTTCACCTTTATCTAGGAAACTTTTAAAAGTTTTTTTCGTTTCCTTAGGTAAAATACATTCTTCAATTGTTTTAGGTCGATACTTCTCAACCCAAAGAAATTCATCACGCATGTTCTTGTTTCACCAAAGTAAATGAACCATCATTATTATCAATCCATTCTAACACATCTCCCTCTTTCCATCCAGTTGCTTCAAGGATTTCTGGAGTGAAGGTTAGAAATTCATCATTCTCAATGGTTAAAGTAGTTTTCATTCTAAAGGTCTCTCAAATTGTTCAGATACAATGTCAGTTGCCTTTAATTGTTCTTTCATATATTCTACGCCCTTTTCAGGTGTAGAAGTTTCTCCACATGTGAAAACATCACACACTGCCATTCCTTTCTCTGGCCATGTATGAATACTAATATGACTCTCTGCGAGCATAGCAACACAAGTAACACCTTGAGGATCAAACTTATGAACAGCAAGATTTAAAAGAGTAGACTTACATTCTTTTGATGTTCTGAATAATAGAACTCGAATGAACTCTTTATTATCAAGAAGTTCGGGACAGCATCCCTTTAAGGTAAAAAGTATATGTTTCATGAATCATACCCAATCCGGTTTTCTGGATGGGTCACGAAGATAATTAGATGCAACCCAAGGTTTGCTGCTAATGTACATTTTGTAAGAAGTAAAAGTATCAATGCTTGTGTCATATTTAAATTCATCAGGCATTGCTCGGGCGAATGGTTTGGGTTCTTTACCAGAGCGTCCTGCTGGATCGCCATAGGGAAAGATTTGGTTCGCATATGCAAGAGTGTGTAAGCAAGTGTGAATCTTTTGATATCTATGAGAATACTCTTCACACAGAGCAAGTCCATGTTGAATCAACCAACGCCAGTTCAGCACGAAGTCACTTGCCCACACAGTGCAGGGGTGATTGCGAAATGCTCCTTTGGTGGTCTTGTATGGAGTTCCATCAGCCTTGGGAAGGTCACCGAACCCATGACCCCATTTTTCAGAGGCAACGATAGAGAGCATCTGACAGCACTCTAAGGGCATCTTGACGATGTGTTTGTCAGGGAGAACCTGAGCACAAATCACCGGATTGGGGTCTGTCACAAAGATGTTCATTTGTCTTTTAGTTTCTCACAACCTAGTTTACCGTCAGATATCCGTTGATGAGACTGCATTGTGACTCTTGGATATCTGTCCTTGAATACGTCAGGCAACCAATAAGTCTGAACCCAGTTTATTGTTGGGTTTAACTCCTTGTGCTTTTCCAAACTATGGCACATATATCCTAGTTGAATATAACCGTCATGTGTTACACAACAACCATTTCCAAGATCGTGGATATAGAGTGTTTTCACTCATCTCATCCAAATGTGGAATCGGGTTCCAACGCAATATAATAGGTCAGATCATGATTTTTACTGGTGAATCGTGATAGAAGTTTTTGCGATACAACCACATCATAAGTTCCAGGAAGAACCTTGATATTCTCAACCTTAAAATTAAAAGAGAAAACCGTATCTGTTTCACCCACAACTTCTTCATGAGCATTAGAGGTATCATTCTTACGGTCTCGGACAACCAATTTCACAACACCATTCTCACCAACTGCACAAATATCAGGTAGTTGATAGACTGCTGCTGCTTTCAGAAGTTTATCAAGAACTAAAGTAGAAAGCTCAAAGCAGACATCCTCTGTGGGAAGAGAAATTACTTTCTCAGGAGGAGTCACAATAACATTAGGATCAGCAAAGAAATACTTAGATCGAGAACGACCTTCACGGATAACAACATATCCATCATTAGCAAAGTCAAGTTCAGGACTAGAATGTAGACCCAATCCATTCAGAAACTGATTGAGATCATAGATTCCAAAGTCACGAGAGAACTCTTCAGTAACTGTTGCTTCTGCAAGAATGTTTTTCATCACACTGATAGTGCGAAGTTTGCTACCTTCCTTGAAAAGAATAGACTGATTGATAGAAGAGAAGTTCTTCAGGACAGAAATAGTTTTATCAGAAAGTTTCATAAGGGGTCGAAGTTTCATTACAGAGGCCAGCGAAATGATAAAGAAGGATACAATAATGAATCGCCTTCAGAATGTCTTGTTTAGACTTTCCACCTTTCTTACCAAATCGCGAAAGGTACTTGATAGCATTAGATCGACAGAATGGTTCTGCGTCACCAATACCTTCAATCAGGTCAAGTGTCTGAGTTTGTGATTCGGGAGAAGCATAGTGTGAACGATAGGTTCCACCAAGATAATCACGAATCTCTTTGAGGATTACATCCTCATGATACTTCCAAAAACCATTTTCGTTCTTGGGAGTGTCGGGTAGTTTAGGAACACTGACATTAAATGTCAAGGATTCACTATCAAGGGACAGAGTATCTGTCCCTGCACCATCAACATATGAAGTTGAATTTAGACATTCAGAAAAACTAATTTTATTTTCTGCAAACGGATTTTTTCGGTTTAGATCATTACGATCAAAATCATAATAATGCTCAGAGTGTTCAGTCATATTCAATTCATCAAATAAAAGAGACCATGCATTAATCATATTGTATCAAAATTTTGGTGTAGAGTCAACAACATAAAGTTGGGTTTCTTCGCCAGGCATCTTGAAATCTACATCAACCTTATCATACAGTTCCAGGAATGCCTGCTTGGTTTCATCATCAAAGCGATTTACACAAACTTCAATCGCCTTTGCTTTTTCACCAAAGATATTATATGCCTTGACGATATGAACTAGGCGACGGGTAGAAATGACTTCTTCAATGCCACCATCATAGAAGGTCTTGCGAATGATGTCTGCCCAATCAGAAAGACGCTTACAGAAATCAGCATCATCACAGATCTTATTCAGAATGCGCTGCTCAATTGCAGCAGTCGGATACTCCTGCTCAAAGGTCACAGGAAAACGCTCAAGAAATGCTTCATTGAGAACATTAGTGCCAATGAAACGACCGTCATCAGATCCCTTTCCCTTGGTGTTAGCAGTAGCGATTACATTGAAACCACTCTTAGGTGCAACCCACTTACCAATCTTCTTCAAGAAGACACCCTTTCCTTCAAGGATTGATTGAAGGCAAAGAATTTTGTTGGAAGCCAAGTCAATCTCGTCAAGCAATAGAACCGCACCGCGCTCCAAGGCTTCGATGACCGGACCATTGTGCCAAACGGTCTCGCCATTAAGCAAGCGGAATCCGCCAATGAGATCATCTTCATCAGTCTCAATCGTAATGTTTACCCTAATAAGTTCACGACCCATTTGGGCACACGCTTGTTCAACAGAGAACGTTTTACCGTTACCCGATAGACCCGTAATGAACGATGGATAGAATATACCGGACTTAATAATTTTTTTAATATCAGCAAAGTTACCAAACTGGACGAAGGAATCATCTTTCTGAGGGATAAGGTTTTGTGCAGCAGGAGCATTATATGTCACTTCCAGTTCTTCTACAGTTTTCTTTGTTACTTCCAAATTCCACTTACCACGACCAACTTTACAGTCTTCCAGTTTTTTAGTGACCGTCTGATAGTTACAACCATTCATCGCACACCAAGCACGGACATCAGGAGCGGTGAACTCAGTGCCATACAATTCTTGGAGTGAGGTGCGGATGTACTCGGAGGACAATGCCATTACCTTTGTTTGAACTGTAGTCATTATAAACGGAAAAGGGGGGTCTTAAACCCCCCAGTGGACAGTTACTGAACTGTCTCTCGATTGTAGTAACTCTCGGATATAATCTTTGCGGTGTATCCAGGATAGTATTGATTCACCATGGCACCTATACCCATAGAGGTGATAGCACTAGTGCATACCACCAGCACTTCTTTAGTGTCTTCTAAAACAATATGCTTTAGTCTCATACCACCAGAGAAATAAATTCACCCAGAACTTTTTTATTTAGTTTTTTTGTCTTAAGAGACTTGACAAAAGCAGATTTGATCTTTGCTTTTGATGCACCATCATCGACATTAAACTCAGATTCTTGAGAAAGAGATGTAGATGACAATCCAAAGTATGCATGATAACCGGAGTTCTTAATAGTGAAACTACGAAGTTTTCTCCAATCATTCTGAATCTTATCATACTCATCCATACCAAACTCATAATAAAGTCGAATGAAGGGATTGGCATCACGACCCTCAAGGACACGAATGCCAATGAAGTTCACTGATGGGAAGTTGTCCCGAAGATTAGTCAACATAAGATCAGTGAATTGATTCCAACCATATGGAATCTTATATATATTGCCTGTCTTACGATCACGCAAGAATGAAATACCACCTCTGAGTTGATTTGTCCCCATATGCGGCTCAATATCCCAGTGACGCTTGACCAACTTGTGATAGGGGAGGTGATTTGCTTCACCATCACTAAGAACAATACACTGAACTTTCTGCAATTTATTCTCTGATTGAAACTTAGGAAGAATCTGATGTAAGCAAACCAGAGACTCATTCAGTGGAGTTCCAGACAGTCCCAGACGAGTAGGTGTGGAATAATGACAGCGATAGTTGTCACCATATGCCTTAGCAATACGCCAGATGTTAATCATCTGGTGCTCAAGAGTCTTACCATTAACTTTACTGGTGAGAAGATTCATTAGGGAGAACTCTTCGCTTACTGCGAGCAGATTCTCCTTCTTCTCATAAGATCCAGAATAATCTTGCCCACGCATCACACGCTTCCACTCATTTGAGAAAGCATATACTTCAAAGGGAATCGAAACTTTCTTACAGAACCACAGCAGATTAAAGAGTTGCTTGCAAGTATCGAGCAAGACACGACTCATAGAACCGCTCCAATCAAGGATAAAGATAAGTCCGTGATTCTTGCCATCAGGAATCACGGAGACCTTCTTAAAGAGGTCTTCATTATACTTATAGGTATGAAGTCTTGAAGTATCAAGAACACCAGTACGAGAAGTAGTTGAACGAGCATAAGAGTCTGCTGCTTTCTTACACTCAAACTCCTTAACTAGATATCCTACTTCTTTCTGAGCAGATCGCTTGAACTTTGTATATGCCTCATCCGCAATCTTGAAGATGTCAGGACCAAAGATGTTATTACCCTCTTCAGCATTCTCGGATTGCATATCAAACCAACGATCAATCTCCTGATGAACATCTACGTTTGATGCGATAATATGCTTAAGATCAACCTTAGGAATTTCCACATATAGATTCTCACAACCAGAAGATTCAACAAGATCTTGCAGTTTATCCTGGAGAGATTCGGCAGTTTTAACTTCAGGTTCAATATCAACCTGATCATCACTACCAGAGACAGGTGCCTCACTCGTGCTCTGAGATGATACCCGAGACTCAGAGGATGACCCAGATCCCTCACCAGAGTCCTCCGAAATACCTTGCTGCTGTGTAGGAGTAGAGGAACCCTGAGCACTGCCCTCCTGAACCTCAGGTGGTGGTGTGAGGTTAGGAATCTCTTCCTCTTCTTTCTCCTTCTTACAGAAGAGATAGAGTTCCTCAGCAACCTTCAGTGCTTCATCAAAAGTCTCAATATTATTGATCTTATCGATAATGACCTGTTCATCATCAGTGAAAGAAATATCTACAAAATTGCCGACCTTAAAGTATAGATTTGCACGATCAGCAAGATTAAAATCAGCAACGCACTCATCAGATATAGAGAAAAAGTCTTCGTCATTAAGTTCTTGATAACCTTTAAAGAATGTCTTTGCAAGTCCAGCATAACGACGCTTCATCAATTTTTCAATACGTGCGTCCTCTACCACGTTTACAAACTGAGGTGGGATAGCAACTTTCTCCAACCAGTTCTCATTAGGAGTATACAAAGCATGACCCACCTCATGTCCAACCAGCATATCATAGACAGTGTTACTCGCCTTCTCCCACATCGGAAGCGTCAGCACACGGGTGTGAACGTTAAAGCAAGCAGTGTCAACGTGCTTGTGTTCTACGATCAGGTCCTCAGTGGCAAGGAGTTTGGCGAGTTGTGATTTGATTTCGTGGTTGACCGCCATAGGTTTCTCTCGGTTGTACCTATAATACTAAACCCCCACCTTTCGGTGAGGGCCCTCAGTGACAGTTTCTAAAGTGTCTATGGTTGGTTATGAAAGAATACTCCTACAAATACGTTTACATTTACTTTGATCATCATCGCATTCAATTAGGCAGTCGTAATAGTCGTTTAATAGATCAGACTCATCCATCGCTCGATCTAGTGTTTTTGTCAAGTGATTAACGCTTTGTTTCCAACCCGCCAATTGATTATGTGAAATGAGATTGTGCATGATACCTCCGATTACATTTTTCATGATAAATATGAGGTTTAGTTCATCATATTCTCCAATTCTATATTATATAGTCAGCGTATCCTAACTTAATGTAGTTTTTGTTACATTTAATTTTAACTTCAGGTATCTCAACGCTTCTTTACGTTGGCGTAGTGCTTGAGGTTTCAGTTTCCGTTTTTGTTCTTTCTTGCTGTGATGTTGCCAATTTGGAGTATTCATTGAGATACCTGTCAGATGCAGGGTCGGTAATGAGAGTCATTCCAGATTTTTTGAAGTCTTGACTAAGATCTACTGGTCTGCGAACGAATTTTGTCATTGTACTATACGGGAAAATCCTTTTACTTTATCAAACCTTGTGACATTTTCAAATTTGTCATGTAAGGATTCCTTATGTGATATCACAAATATATTAGCATCTTTAATAATGAATCTGATGATCTTAAGAAAGTCTTCCGTACCGACTCCATCCAAAGAACTATCAAATACTTCATCCATAATCAATAGATTTGTATTGACAGAGTTCTTCATCCTTGCTACCTCTCTCCAGGTAAACAAGAGTGCCAGATCTATTCTCATCTTCTCTCCCTCGCTGAAAGAAGCGTAAGAAAAATCTTCATGAATTGGGGACTGAACGGTTTCATTAAACTCTTCATCAAGAGAGAAATTGATGTAAAAGTCCATAAGTTGAAGATACTTATTGACTTGCTGATTTATCAGCGGTAGATACTTCTTGATGATTTTTGCTTTGACTCCACCGTCTTTTAGTAGACTATACGAAAAATCGTAATAGTTAATCGTGTCCTTACGTTGTGCGAGTTCGTCGTATGTAGTTTTTAAGTTGTCCTTGAAGGTTTCTAGCTTTTCATGCTCAGTATTTCGGTTTGCAAGTTGGTCGGTAATTCTTTGAATTTCCGATTCCAGATCTCTGATTTGTCTCTGACATCCAGCGATCTTAACATTGTTTTGAGAAATGCCATGCGTTAGTGTTGTAATCTCCTTCGATAGGGCAGTGAATTGACGCTCTCGCTCTTCCTCTTTTTTAATTGCCTCCTCCAGTTCTTTATAACCGGATTGCAACTCCTTTGCTTTATTTTGAGCGTCACTAATCCTATTTATTCTGAAGGTCTCTTCTATGTCCTGATTACAGGTGGGGCAGACCGTATGATCACTAAAAAATTTATGTTCCTTAGTAATAGTCGATACTTTCTGAGAGATTTTGCCTTTTAGGTTACCATATTGACGAAGTTTTGCAGTTGCACCACCATACATTTCTATCTTCGTTTGAAGACTTAAGAGTTCTCCATTCTTCTCTTCATTAACTCCCATCCAGTCATTTTCTTCCACAAGAAGTTGACCGATCTTTGTTTCTTTGTCTGAAATATTCTGCTTTCCTCTTGCATCCAACTCTTCAATAAAGTTTTGCTGCATACGAACTTTTTCATTCAACGACTCTTTCTTCAGGTCAAGAACTTTAATATCCTCTCGCAGTAAACGAATCTTTTCTTTGATTACAGTATTCATACTGGAGAAGATACGAATATCAAGAAGATCCTCAATCACTTCTCTACGGGCAGAGTTGGTTAGCTGCATAAAAGGAACAAATGTGCTGCTACCGAGAACAACAATCTGTGTGAATGACTTATAGTTCATCTTCAGAACATTCTGCTCCAACCATTTCTGTTGGTCGGACGCTGCAGCAGACTGATCTAGGAGGTCATCATCTCTCCAAATCTTAAAGATGTTTGGCTTAATACCACGTTGTATTTTCCACTTGGTCCCACTAATACTAAACTCAACCTCTACAACACAATCCTTTTCGTTGATAGAGTTGATGAGTTGTGGTTTGTTGATTTTACGGAATGCTTTTCCAAACAAAGAAAAAGTCAGAGCATCAAGAACAGTTGATTTACCGGAGCCGTTAGATCCAATAATCAAATTGGTAGAGTATGCTAAAAAATCAATCTCACTGAAATGATTTCCTGTGCTCAGAAAATTCTTCCAACGAATATTCTCAAATAAAATCATGCTTATGGGTGGGAGGAATTACAACGTCATTAGGTGTGATAACTGTATATCTGTAATCATGCATCTCACAGGTCTTTATCATCACTTCATCTTCAACTTCAATTACATGCATATCTGGACTACCATCTTCTTCAAGCATCATGGCAAATCTAGATGCATCATCTTCTGCTTCAAATAGGTAGAGAATCTGTTCTCCATCATCTGCTTCTACTGAATACGCACCCTCCTTTTCTTTTCCGTAGATTGTTAGTATATACATTATATCATCTCACACGCTTCTTGATAAGTGCTTCTCATGATATTCTGTATCTTTGATTTGTCTAGATTGATATCAGCATCTTGAATATATCTATCCAATATCGACATAGTATCTTCTGATTCGGAAACTTCGAAGTCTTCTGCTTCTTGAAGTGCAAAGTTCTCTACAATCTTAAGGTCAGCAACTCCGACCTCATAAAGTTTGTCAATAAACTTCTCAAAGTCTTTAACGCTTGTTTTCTCACGAACAATCACTTTGACAATCTTATTACCATACTCACTCGCATCAAAGAGTTGATGTGGAGTATCATTGTAGTAAATATTATAGAACATCCGATAAGGATTATTCACATGAAAGTGATCCAGAGTTTCTGTATCAAAGATTGTAAATCCTCTTGGATCTTCTACGTCATTCCAGAACATCTCATAAGGATTACCTAGATAGAAGATTTTCCCGTTATCAGATCTTGTATGGTAATGACCCGAAAATACCCGCTTGTACTTGTTATATAATTCGCTCTCATGACCATGGTCCATGACGCAGCCTCGATGAGCTCTAAATCCGTTGAGCTCAAGGTGCCCCATCGCACACCTGCAAGTTGAACTTTCAATAAGTTTAAGAGTCTTTTCTTCATTTTCTTGATTGATCCAAGGAATAAATAAGGTCTTAAGTTTTCCTAACTTAGCCTCTGTTGCTTCCGAATATACAGTTACATTCTCATACTCTCGAAGAAGAAGATCTACAGCATTTACATTATTAGTGTTCTTGTAGTATGCTGTGTGGTTACCTACAATCGTATGGATATGTATTCCCATATCCTTTAGACGGTCATAATAGTTATCCTTTGCCCAGGCAAGCGAAGAGAAGTCAATACCTTTACGACTGTCAAAGGTATCTCCCATGTCTACGATCGTAGTAATTCCATTCTCCTTCAGATATGGAAAGAAAATATCATTATAGAATTTTAGAAAATAGTCATGAAACAACTTGGAGTTCTTACGAGCACCAAAGTGTTGATCTGTAATGATTGCAACCTTCATCAACCACGGAGTTTAGAATGGACATTATCCTTGATTTGATTATAGTCGCTGTAGTTTGATCCGTCAAGAGTATTGTTGTCGTCGAAGACTTCACTATACCCTGACTTCTCAATGATTTTATTCTTAATGTCTAACTGTCTTTTCTCTCGCTGAATACGACGCAGAAAAGCATAATGAATAATCTGAGTGAAATACGCAAAGGGATTCTGGGATTTCTCTGGGTTAAAATTATGTATATACTGAACGCAGTTCTCAATACCATCAGAGATCATATCCTCTTTGAACATATAGTTCACAAAGTTTGGTTTGAATGATAAATGATTTGCGATCTTTAAGAAACAATCACCAATGTAGCGAGGGATAACTGGTTTCGGAAGACCCTTAGCTAGTGCAATCTCTTTATCTTCACGATATTTAATTAGTGCTGCAAGGAACTCTTTATTATTTACATAATGTTCCGATCTTTTTCTTCTTGTCATGCCTGGTTGTATCATAAGTTTATCTCATAATATGTATAGATTATACCATTAACTTAAATGCTTGACAAGGTATCAAAAGTCATATAGACTAACTCTGTCAGGGTTGATTAGATAAACTATAGCTCTTCAGAACTCTTCTTAAATATCTTCTCTAAAAGTTCTTTAGTATCATTAACTGTCCCTAGATATCCCATGTCGCGACTTAAGTCTGCTTCATTATTTTTATTCTTATCTGCTCTACGAATATAGTCTTGATACATCATAATCATTTCTATATCATCTGATTCGGACATTGTTAGAACATCTTCTAGTCTGATAATAAACATATCGTCACTAGTTGTTTTTAACCATGGTTCTAATTTATACCCTACCGTGCCACCTCTGGATTTGATTTCATTAATAGTGATTGGATTGGATAATATTAACATTGTCCTATCTTCTTCTTCAGAGGCAGCAACCTTTGAAAATATTTCTTCACCGGATCTTAACTTAATTGTTGCATAAAAGTCGTCTTCCATCATACCTTTAATTGAATAGTGATTATATCATAATTAAACTTTTCTTCGTTATAGATTTTTATTCTTTCTATGAAGTGGTTTAATGTGTAGTTTCGTCTTGACTTGGTGGAACAATCATCTGAGATATCATATAATGTTGCCTTCACCTTTCCTTTTCCTTTTCTAAGAACTCGTCCAATACTCTGAAGATTGCGGATTCTGGATTTACTTGGAGAGGCAAAGATAACATTATGGAGGTTTTTAATATTGATACCTGTAGAAAAAGTTCCATAAGATGCGACAATAACTGCATTGTTTTCTCTTTCGGTTATTTCCCTTACCAATTCTCGTTCTTCAGCATTCACCCCACCATGTACAAAAAATACTTTGTGGTTCTCACTCTTGTTCTTATTTATCTTTTCATAGAGTATAGCACCATGGCTTTCGACTCTCTGGAAAAGCACAAGTGTATTCCCTTTAAGATCAAGTGCTAGATTTTTGATAAAGTTGTTTCTTTGATCATGAGATATTAAATATTCAATTTCATCATTATATGTTTCAAATGTTTTTGGATGGTGTTTGAGTATCAGACATTGAATATCTAACTGAGATAAGTGCCCCTGTCTCATTAATTCATCAGTTCGAGTAACTTTGTATGACGGACCAAACAATCCCTCTAAGACCCACTTATGGGTCTGTGTGCCGTCTAAAGTACCAGTGAAACCAAATCTATACTTTGCATGATGAAGTTTAGTCATAATCTGTATTAAAGATTTAGACTTGAATAAATGTGCTTCATCGCCTATAATACAACCATAGTCTTCGAAAAAAGATCTATCAAGTTTGTATACAGATTGCCAAGTCGTAATAGTAACTGGGGCATCATTACTTTTTTCTTTTCCTGAATAGATACGATGGCAGTATGAGTCAGCATTCCAACCATAATCCAGAAAATCCTTGTACATCTGCTCTACAAGAGATGTCGTGGGAACAACTAAAAGAATTTTTTCTCCTCGGTCAACGTAGTATCTTACGAGAGAATAAATCATCAGTGATTTGCCAGAAGCAGTGGGGCTTATCAATAGCTTTCTATTGTGCTTTAAAGCTCCGTATACTCCCTCAATTTGATATTTCCGTGGAGAATGAGAACAAATAGAGTTCATATAGTCTTTGACACCCTCTATAGAGATGTGCTGATTCTCCTCATATGGAGCACCATAGAACTTATTATCTTCAAACTTGTAAGTGTATCCGTAGTTCTCACAGAATGAAACAATCTTATCTAACAAACCAACATAGATTTGTTTTGACCTCATATCATATAGATGTATTTCTCCATTCCAGTTTCTACCACGATACTGTGGCATAAACTTTGCATTAGGAACTTCGAACTTAAAGTGATCTCTAAGTTCATATTCAATATGTGGTTCCGTATTGATTTTTAAAAATACTTCGTTTGATTTTGATATAACAAGATTTGCTGTTGTATCAATCACATAGATCCATTCATCTATAGATATTTATCACATATTATTGAATTGATATTCCAGAATCATTTTATAAAAATTATCCCTCATAGAAATTAAATCTTCTTGCTCTTCAGGAGCACCACCAGACCACTTATCTACAGCCTGCGATAATCCTTTATGAATTAAACGAACTGCTTGAATATTTACTTCGATTGACCAATATTCACTGTCGTCATCTGTGTCATACATTACCCCAACCCCGCATTAAATCTCATGAACTCAATCGCATTTTTAATTTGATACGTTCTATTGGTTACTTGTTTAAGTATACTCTCAATATACGTGAGCATTGTATCATAGTAATCAATTTTTAAACAGACAGAAGAAAGTTTCTCATCTGCATCAAGATACTTTTGCATCGTATCTTTATCACGAATCTTTTTTGGGAAAGGTTTTTCTATATAAACTTCCGGGTCTGCTTTGCCACTAAAATATTCATATCTCTCATGACGGATATTCTTTCTTTGCTGCTCTGCTTTCTTTCTCATCAAAAATATGGTATTATATAACTCAAAGTACTTCGCATGAAGAGTGGGAATATTTGTAGACTCTGTATGTAGATTGTCCATGTCAATCTTAGAATCTTTTTCCCACGTCTCTTGAAGTTTATCAAGATCGATCATAAAGGAGTTCCCTGCATATCACATATCGTGTATATAGTATACTTGAAAGATACGTCTGCTGTAAAGTACTCCTGATCAGTTTGAGTAGCGTCAAATGTTAATGTAGACAAATCATAGGGAAATAAATCTTTAAAAAAGATTTGATATGTGGGAACAAGATTGCTTGAAAGAATACTTAAAGTCCCATCAGAGTAGATATTGTCCCCATCTCTAGCATATCTCCCAAAGACTTCTGCTTGACTTTCTAATTCTTCAAATTGATTTAAACTCTCTGGATATCCTAATCCACGTATCCACTTTTGAATCTCCATATAGTTTCCAAGATCTTCATCAACCATGAATCTAAGTTGAAGATCACCAAACTCAATAGTATCTCCCGGAACTGGAATAGGTCTGAGGTAGTTTGGTTGAACAATAACACCCAAAGTCATATTTGGAATGTTAGCCTGATTACAAAAAAATGCAGCTTGAGGAGACCTGCGAAGAGTAAATCTAAATCCAGTAGGATTTAAATAATTTCTATTCTCAATTTGACTTGTTGTTCTTTTTACAGGTTCTCTTCTAATAGCCACTGTTATCAACCTTCATCAACAATAATTGCTCCAGTCCATCCACCATTAGTTCCATCCTCATTAACAAGGAGTGCAGAGGGATCGGCATCATAAGTTTTTCTATCATCGAACTGATCAGTCCAACGACTATCTCCTTTATAATAAACTGTAACTTCTGCAATTAATGTAGAGGGTTTTTTAATGTGATACGCCATTTTTTTTAAAGGACAATATTGACTATTTATCAGGCATAAAAAAAGACCCCCCGAAGAAGGTCTTGCATTTATTAAGTTGTTTTCTTTCTCCTATAGTATTCACTCTCACACTTATAATAGATTCTTAGTTGTTTAAATTTAGGATCTTTGTATGTGATTGGATTTGGCTTGTTTTTGAATTTGTATTTTGTTGGATTTGTATAGATTAAAATGTGATCGTATTTGTGAGGTGTCATAAAAGTGCATAAGGCATCGTTATTTATAAAACTAGACATAAAAAAAGACCCCCCGAAGGAGGTCTTGTAACTTTGTGTATCCGATGGATCACATAAGGTTCTTAACAGTGACCCTTCTGTAGTAACGGTTTCCGTTGACTGTGAGAGCGCCGCTGCCTTGGGAAAGACCCTCAGCGAATGGATTAGCAACCATGCCGTAGCGGGTCTTAAATCCGATTTTGGGCTGGAAGGAGTTCTCGCCGACAGCACGTACCATCTGGAGGGGTACATATGGGCAGTAGAACAAACCAGCGTCATAAGGAGAGGTTCCCTTATAACCAACAACGTAGTACTGATTAGCAGCACTGTTTGCAGCATAAGGATCGATATATACGCGATACTTACCTTGGAGAACACCAGCGAAGGTGTTACCGGTGTCATCAACGTTAAGGTTAGCGTTGAGTGCAGGGGTGTAATCGAGAACACCAGCCATGGTCAGTGCAGAAGCAACGTCTGCAGAACACATGATGATGTTGCCCTTTCCTCTACGAGTTCTTTGTGCGATTGCGTTAGCATCACGCTCGATTTGGAACAGGAGACCCTTGAACTTCTCAACACTCCAGCGTCCGTTGGAATCGACATCGAGGTCGAACTCACCAGCGGTTGCGGTGTTGACTTGAGCACCAGACTCAGCAGTCTTGTAGATGGTTCTGATGACTTCGCGGTTGATCTCAGCAAGAATCTCAGTAGAGAGAATATTTGCGAGTTCCGCTTCAGCATTCAGACCGTGGATTGCCTTAAGGTCTTGTGCGAGTTCTAAAGAGTACTCAGCCTTCAGTGCTCTAGACTTTGCAGTAACGGTGACTTTCTCGATCGAGAATGCCATCTGGTTGAAAGCATTGCTTCCAGAACCGTCAAGTGCTTCTGCGTCGTCTGTACGCATACCCTGACCAACAGAATATGCTTTCTGTGTGGAGTTAGAGGAAGGATTCAGAGCACCAGGGTTAGTGCCAGGGTTGAATCCAGTAGTACCCATACCAACTGCAGCATTGGTCATGCCGTTGGTGAGATCAAGACCTTTGTCCTGACCGGAGAATGCGGTATCTACTTCATCGAAGAAGGTTTCAGTGCCGGACTGATTGTCACGACGTGAACGCATCGCAAAGATGAGTCCAGTAGGACCAGACATTGGCTGAACACCTGCGAGGTCATATGCGACCAAGTTAGGCATAGAGCGTCTGATCAGAGAAATCAGAACTGGATCAAAACCGGCAACAGGACCTGTTGCGGTTGCACCACCAGAGAAACCAGCAGCAGAGCCGGTTTGGGTGTTCATGTTAGGTTGCTCAGTAAGCATTGTGGTGCCGCTTTCGAAGGCACTTTGCTCACGGAGGAATTTTTCTTGGTTTTCCAGCAGGACTGCGGTTACTGCTCTCTTATGGGAGTTCTCGATTTTATCAAGACCCTCATGGTTGAGGAGAGGTGCCCACTTTTCCTGCAACTGTTCGGAATGGAACATTTGCGTTTACCTTTGTGTGGTTAGTTTACGTTTGATTTAATTTTAAATTCAGGAATTTTTGCTAAGTGTAGAACCCAATGCTCTCATGTAGGATTCCATCGAACCAGTATAGGATTGATGGTTGCTCTCTACACCTTCAGAGAGGGTTTCGGTCTTAGCAGGAGTAGAAACGGTCTTCTGAGAGAAGTATGACTCCTTCAGTGTTTCTAACTTTTCACGATATTGTGCTTCACTCTCAAACTCTACACTTTCGGAAAGTGAGGCGAGCTTCTCTTTCTGTGTCTGTGCAAGACCATCAGAGACTTGATCTAAGATTCCTTCAGCAACCGACTCATTGAGTCTGGAATTGAGGGAGATATTCTTTTCGATTTGCTCGTTGAGTTTTGTTTCCATATCATCAAGTTTTTCTACCATGCTCTCAAGCACATCATACTTTTCTTCAGGGATTGTTACATAATGTTCTTCAAAAAGACTCTTCATTCCGGAGAGGAATGATTCGGTCATCTCAGTCTTGAGTCCATGCTCGACTGCGAGTTGATTTTCAGTCATCCACTCGTCAGCGACATACTCAAGATAAGAATCAACACGCTCAGCGAGTGATTCTTTTGCAGAAACAATTTCTTCTGCAAACTTTTCTGCAAACTTAGTTTCCAGTTCTTCTTTGACTTGAGCAACCTTAGAATTGATTGCTGCTTCGAAGATGGTGCGTGCTTTTGCTTGGAATTCCTCGGAGAGTTCTTCGCCTGCGAGGAGAGCATTGACATCTTCTTCGATGTCATACTCGGAAACGACTTCTTCTTCGGAAACAACTTCGTCTTCAGTAGTCTCTTCTTCGGCGACTACCTCATCAGTGGTTTCCTCTGCTTCTGCTACTACTTCTTCGTCGTCTGCTACTTCTTCCTCTTCCTTCATACCCTTAGGCATTGGGTCAGAAGGTTTAGCACCTTTGGTGATAACATCCTTGACTTGCTTGAGGGTAGCACCTGGCTCTTTCAGTTTTGCCGAATCATCATCGGACTTGTAGTTCTCGGGAGTAGGACCACCGAGATCCTCAACGTTAGCCAGTTGAGTGCCAGGATCTGCCATTTTAGGCATAGGATCTGCAGCAGCAGCCCCAGAATTAACAGCAGTTTTGGATTGCTGTGTCTTTACTTCCATTTCTTGTAAATCTCCACGAGACATTTGAACTCTCCGTTATTGCCGGGTATTAAAACTATATTTATTTATAAAATTAAAGATTAGATAGGAAATCACTCCATAACTGGAGTTTGTGCTCCTCTAACGCTCTCTGACCGACGAGTGTGTTAATCTTATTTTTGGTCTGCTCGGCATACTTTTCGCGAAGTAAACCACCTTCCCAGACCCATTCTTTACCTTCCATAATACCTTCAACAAATGCATCAGGTGCAGAAGGATCAGCAACGATATCAGCAGCAGTTGCTAACATGAAGTCGTCACCAACAATATTACATCCCTCTTTTGTTGTTTTGAGAGATCCAATACCACGAGAAGAAACTCCAAGTTTGACACCTTCTTCTACGAGATTTGCGGCAATTTTGCCCATCGGTGTTCCGAGGATTTTTGCCTTACCAATAAAGTTATCTCCACTCTCTCTTAATGAGACAATCTTATGTGATACTCTATCGAGATTCACAGTAGGACCATCAGGATGTCCAAGTTCACCAAGTGCTCTACCTGCCTGAACATTGGATTCGTTATAACGAGAAACTTCACGACGAAGAGTATCCATAGGATACATACGACCATTACGGTTCTTAATATTTCCCTGAAGGAATACTCCCTCAATATACAGGGATTTCTTGCCAGACTTTGTTTTCTCTACAAGAAATTTGACAGATTCGATCTCTTCTCTGATAAGTTTCATTGTTTTTAATTGGTGAATCCTACTTTTGCTACCTCGACTGCAGCTCCGGTGACATAGATTTTGTCGGTTGGACTCTTCTCAACTACCTCAACACTGTTGTTAAGTTGAGTGAAAGACCCAATAACTGTATCACTGGAGTCTGTTCTGAATACAACGACTACACCCGCAGTTGCAACAATTCTCACAACGGTTGCATTACCAACAGTGGTTGCATTACTGCTACCTGCTGCTAGTGCTGCTTTTTCTCCTAATGGTAAAATGCGTGACATTTTTATAATCTACTTATATATTTTATTTATTCTTCTTCTGCTTCTACCTCTGCTTCTACCTCTGCTTCAATATCAAGCTGTTCCTGATTGCCACCAAAGAGAGCAGAAGCAGCCGTTTCTCTATGGGAGGAGACTCTCTCACTAGTTTTACTAAAAAGTAAGTCTTTGATTGTATCAGATATTTGTGAAGGTGATCCATCAGTAATCATCATGTCTAAAAGTTCATCCATGTTTCCCATGTTACAAATTTACTTATATTTATATCTCGCCACCCTTGGGCATCTCAATCGGTTCAGCAGAAGAAGCATCAATCTCAGGTTCCATGACTGGTGCTCCCAGGTCCATAGATGCCGGATCCTGCTCTGCATCTAGTGGTTGACCCGTTGCGGGATCGATTGTTGCTGGATCAGGAATAACACCTGACTTTATTTCTGCTTCGATAAGTTTATCTTGCTCAAGAATTTCCATGTCAGTTTGACGCAATATCTTACGCCTTACATAGTCCTGTGAGTAGTATTTACCCACATATGGTTGAGCAGTTTCAACGAGAGATAATCTCTCACTCATTAATTCTGCTTCTTTTAATTCAGAGAAATGATTATCATATAGGAAATCATATTGAATATGTTCACTCATCAGTTCCCAATCTTCAGGAGTGATAACATTCTTCAGAAGTAATTGAGTTCTAAGCATGTCATTAAACATTGCAGAGAATCTTTTTCTTAAACGACCTACAAACTTTGTGAATTTGAGTTCATCCCTAAGTATTTCAGATGATCTACCCAGATTAAATCCACCTTCTCCGTCCATACGTGACGGTGGAACATTAAGGGACCTGTAAAGTTTCTTCTTAAAATACTCAATGTCAGTGATTTCTCCCAGGTTTTGACCGCCAGGAAGAGTAGTAATTTCAGTTCCTCTGCCCCCTTCACGTCTCGGCAACCAGAAGTCCTCAAGCATAGCCATGTACTTTTTGTCATCACGAATCTCTCCTGTAGACGCATCATATACCAACTTGTTACGATACCTCATCATAACGTCACGCAGATACTGTTCTGCTTTTACCTTTGGAAGGTTACCAACATCAATATAGAAAATACGACGCTCTGGTGCTCTTGATAATCTGTAGATGACAAGAGAATCTTCAATCATTCTAAGTTGATTGAGAGACTTAATTGCTTTGTGAAGATATGAAAGTGTTGATCCTTTATTTCTATCAACTAAACCAGATGTACAATAAGCTACTGAGTCTTTAGTCATTTTAATACCTTGACTCGCACTTGATTGCATTGGGTTACCACCCATTCCCGCTTTTGGATTGTAGATAAAAAACTCTTCCAATTCCGGAAAATCATAATCCATTGGATCTTGCTTTAATGGATTGAGACGATTAAGTTCTTTCTTTTCATTCTTTTTTTGCTTCCTCACATAACGCATTTTCATTGCGTCAATATAACGAAGTTCCTGAATACCTTCTTCAGGTTTCTTAAGATCTATTATTTTATGATAATAAAGTCTACCATCAATATACCAATTCCTATAGATTTCATGCGCTTTCTTATTAAAATCTAATAAATCTATGATATGCTTGAATTCTTGTCTAATAGATTTCTTAATACCATCGCTAGCATTAAGGTTTGAGAGTTCAATCTCAACAGGAGTATCGTTACTATCAGAAACGATTGCCTCGTTTACAATATCTTCAATCGCACTATCACATTCTGGGTGAAGTGCCATCTCACGATATCTCTTGATGAGATCAAACTCAGTTTTATATACTCCTTCAATATCTACATAGGAACCAAAAAAACCACTGCTCATATAGTGGTCAACCCCGTCCTCATTTGACTGAGGGACGGGGGAGACTACTGATGGTGAGAGTGGTTCAGTATCCTCAATAGAGAACCCAAATAATTTGGACATTATTAAACTCTAAACTGTATCTCTACTATTTATTAGGAGAGAAAATAGAGTCAATCAGAATCCGTTGAGGGATACTCCGTTCTGATCTGTCTCTCCAGTTCCGCTATTAGCAGAAATACTCTGAACTGCAAACTCAACCGTGAATTCTTCAATAGTATCACTCGAATCGTAAGAAAGATCGATTGCAGATACGTTGACTGGGAAGAGGGAATGGAAAGTATAAGATCTCAGTGGCTTTACTTTTACTGCTGGAGTTGCGGCAGTGGCTGCTGCAGCAGCTCCTCCATTAGTTTTGCTTTCCTTGCCGTTAGCATATCCTCTACCTAACTGATAGACATGTGCATCAATCATATACTCATTGGGTTGTGTAGCACCGGTATTGTCATCCAATTTGGCAATACCATTCATCCAAACCTCAAAAGCAGTTCTAAGCTTAAAGTCTTCATCATTTATGATTGTTATGGTCCAGTTCTCAATGGTTCTGTCTCCAGCAACTTTCAGAGTGCGACCTCTGAAAGGAACATCGATAGAAGCAATGTTTGATGCTGGTAACTGTGCTGCTTTACATAAGAAAGACAGTTCATCTGCTCCAGTCCATTCCAAATTTGGAGTAGAAGCTGTAGCTGCTCCAGGAAATTTTGGAATTGATACCTCAAATAGATTTGGTCTTGCTCCTCCACCCTCAAGTGTGGACTTAAAAGCAGAGAGTGTGCGTAAGTTTGACATTTTTAGAAATCCTCCGTTGTTTTATAATTATGATCAAACTCTACCAGCTACTTCCTGGAAACTTGCTCCAGTACGTGTGGCAACGAAAGTAAGTGTAATGAAGTTAATCGACTTGGCAGGCTTCAGGAAGATGTCTGCTCTAAATTCATTGTTATCAATAACATCAGGTGTGTTATTGGTATCATCACAAATAACGAGGAAGTCAATCAGTCCTCTCTTTGCTTGAATGTCGCGGAGGAGTGGTTCAACAGTATTTCTGAAGTTTGCTCTCGTTAAATCATCATTAAGTTCGAAGAGTTGTGCCTGTGCTGCTCTCTCAAGTGATTGCTCAATTGTAAGGAACAAGCGACGGACGTTGATTCTATCGAATGCAGAAGCGTAAGCAAGCGCAGTCTTATCACCAAAGAGGAATGTTCCAGCACCAGGTGAAGTGATGAAAGAGTTAACTCTCTTAGGATAGAGACGGTCTCTTTGAGTCTTGGATGGGTTGTAAGCAAGTTTAACAGCGTTATTAATAACACCTCTTTGCTGACCTGCAGGTGAGAACCATGGATAAGCAAGAAGGGAAGTTCTTGCCATCATTCCAGCAACGTCTGGGTTACATGGAATATAACGGAACTTGTTATTAAAACGATCAAACGTATACTTATAACCAGAATCAAACACCGCGAAGGACGAGGATTGTAATGGACTGAAGTAGTTAATCAGATTAGTTGTCTGAGTTTCAGTATTTGTAATGTTAACAACGTTTGCTCTGTGTGGACCAACTGTTGCTACGCAGTCTTTTCTTGCATCTGCGAGAGAGATAAGATAGTTTGCTTTTGCTTGTGATTGGGCTTCGGTTTCGCAACCAGGACCCATGATCAAGAAGTCAACTTCAACTTCATCTTTATTACTAAAGAGACCATATGCTGAGATAAGTTTTCCGAGGTCTGCCTTGTAACCTTCGCCACCAACGCTCTGATAATCATTACCACCTGCGAAGGTAAAAGTTTTATTACCGACGGCAAGGAATTGCTTATCCTGTGCGACTCCACCTTGGTTTGCAGCACCACCCTCTGCTGTGAAGGATGCTGATTTTACTCCAGTATATGCAGTAAATCCAGTTGCTGTTGGAGCAGTGCCATGATGTTCATCAATAGCAGCAAGGAGGTTAGCACCGGCATAAATGTTAGCAGAGAAATCTCTGATATAATCCTTGAAGTAAATCTTTTGTGGAGAGTTTACAGCGGACACAGCGTCTGTTGCTTTTGAAAGACCAACATGCTTCTCAAGGATATTACCTTTGACTCCAGTTAAATCTCCATTATCATCAACAATAGCGATGTGAATTTCATCACCGTGTCCTTGTCTTTCATCTACATAAACACTTGTTCCTGGTTTTGGGGCAAGCGACTTCCAATATACTGTGGAGTTTGTAAGACCTAAAGTCTGTTGATCATACCAATCAACTGCGCTGGTTGGTGTCTGTCCTGCTGTTACATTACCTGCGTCAGAGGTAAAGAATAAAGTGTCTGCGGTGTCAAAGGACGAGAACGCATCACCCTCAGCGTATTCGATTCTTGTTTCTGTTCCTGCAGAATCTACTCTGGAAACAATCTTAACATCAACAGAACTCGCTGTTCCAGATGTCGCGGTGGATAATCCAGTTACGATTGCCTTCAGATATCCAGTGAAGGTTGAAGTTCCACCGGTTGATGCATTAGGAATAACTCCAGAGATTGCTGCGGTAACTCCCATTCCAACTGTAGCACCTAAACCAGCAAGTCCAAGGTTACTGCCTGCACTGTTTGTCGAAACTCCGATTGTTTGGTCTGCAAGATTGTCAATGTAGCAAACCTTTAGATTATCTGCCCAGGAACCGGGGTTTTTTGCAGCAAAATAGAAGTCAGTTGCTGACTCATAGTTATTACCGTAGTCGTCGTAGTTCTTGATTTTAAGTGTAGTTGTTGCTGCAATTCCTACACCTGCATTCGAGTTCTTCAGATCGTCATCATCTGCTCTTACGACCTTAAGAACACCACCGTATGAGAGGTAGGACGATGCACTCATCCAATACTCATAGTGACTATCTGCTTCTTTTGGTTCTCCGAATACAGATAGAAGTCTTTGCTCTGTAGGGATATTAGTTACCTCTTCTACAGGTCCAATTTCAAATGGTGCCGCTATGCCACCAATATTATCTAGTACATTCTCAGCTCTTCCTACTGTTAGGTCAACCTCCCTTACCAGTACTCCAGGAGATAATTGAGGAGTCGCCATTTTTGATTCTCCGTGATCTCAGTTTATCTGAAAATATTTATCAAAAGGACACTTTTCACAGGGGAAACATGACGTGAACTACCAATCAGGGTATTCCCAAGCGTTATTTGATTTTTTACTATTCAGAATTCTTTTTATAGTGCATTCCTTACACTCATAAGAATATGATGATGCAACTGCTCCTCTATCCTTTCTCGTCCTGTAAAAACAATCAATCAAGTTTTTTGTGTCACCACACTTCTTACATGTTCTATCTTGTAAAAGAAGATGTCCTAACTTAATTTGTCCATCTAAATCCATTAT
>Ga0181414_1000076_pt1 | contig 26442 bp, 60 predicted proteins | sample 37SPOviralmetaG_FD_130139 | JGI IMG/M metagenome (GOLD analysis project Ga0181414, IMG submission 130139) | Marine viral communities from the oligotrophic San Pedro Time Series (SPOT) site, San Pedro Channel, CA, USA - 37 SPOT_SRF_2012-11-28 | ecosystem: Environmental > Aquatic > Marine > Strait... | reverse complement strand
CGACACTTCGTCGAGTAGGTTGATGTGCGATGATGTAGGCAAGTGTAGGTAAACGTAGTCGAGTCTCCGACTGTTAATAAATGCACACCAAAAAAAAGATCAAAAAAAACAAAAAAAAGATCATTTTATTCGATTTTGATGTAGGCATATGTATGCAAAGGTGTACGCTGTCGCTACCTTTCCTGACGTGTGGGTGCTCTAAGTATGCGGAATTATTAGAGTTCTTACGGTCACGTTTTTGATTTCGTGGTCGAGTCGATTTCTCTAATGATTTCAAGGGTTTACTACACGTAAATTGCAATTTTGAAATTAAAATGTTATAATATACATGTAAGAAGGAAAGGAAAAACAAAGTCAAGACGAAAAAAAACGAAAAAAAACGAAAAAAACTCTTGACAGACCTTTTCGATTATGGTATAATTACAGAGTAATTTGGCAATAAGGCTGAATTATTCAACACGACGCGCTACGGCGCAAATAAGAAAGGAGCCTATAATGGCTTTACGACGACAGAAGAACAACATTCAAAACCTCAACCTAGTTATCGCTAACGCGGACGAGAAGGCTGGCATGACCATTGACCAGACCATTCTTAACGGCAAGAGCGCTGCGGTATCATTCCGCCTTGTGAACGGTGGACGCAAGTCCGCTGCTGTCAAGCTCGATCGGCAAGCATGCGTCGATCTGCTTGAAGCGGTCACCGAAATCCTCGACACAGAAGGCGATTTCTAGGCGCTCGACCTGGGGTAAGTCTCAAAACTGCCCCAACATTTTATTATTTACTATCGACCGACAAGGGGTTTAGTATGTTTTGGTTTATTGTACCGGCACTCTGTTGTGCTATTGTTGAATGGATCGCGGTCTCATATGATTGGGCCGCGTTGGAGAATTGATTATGTATTACACACACGAATTTATGGGTCACTCGTACGAGGTTGTTAATGGTTCACGGCGCGATAAGGCGTTCAAAAAAGCGCGCATCGCGCGAACCATGGGCGATGCCGACATGTCAATTTACTGGCATCTCGAAGGCATTCAAGCGCCCGGCTGTGCCATCGCTCACCGCATGGGGGTCCGACATGGCTAAGCCTCGACGACCCAAAACAGTATCATCCGCATGGTCGAAGACCAAACGCAAATAAGATCCCACCAAGCCCCAGTGTGAGCTGCCCCAGCTTGCCTGGGGCATCTTTGTATCCACCACACCTACATTTCCCTACATGTGGGATAAAGTAGGAGATACAACTACCTGCTACCACCTTATCCCACATGTAGGTTCGCTGCCTACACCGGCTACGTGCCTGTACGTGTAGGTCTTTATCTTACACCGCGCCATACTCTGCGCGGTTGGCGTTACTAACTTAACACCGTACAGTAAACCCAAAAATGTTGGATTTCATGACTACTGAATAAAAACATGGTCTTAGCCGCATTGGCTAGATCCACTTGTAACCATATCTGTTCGCATGTCATAATTATAACGCCTTTCATTGGGTGTGTGTTAGTATATTTACGTTGACAATGGGAATGTGTATGTATTTAATCACACCCTATACCACTTACTAACACTTACACCCATAAGCACCTTTACTCTTTTTTTCAGTAAAGGATTTTTTCTAAAGGTTTCTTACTACCTTTATACACTACACTTTATTTCTTTTTTGTTTTAGACCATGCTTTCGCTACGGACTGGTTCTTTTTTTTAGCCAAGCTCTTGCTCTCCATGGTTAGGGTCCACAAGAACAATTTTCCCCTGAAGGTCGTTTGTTGAGTACCATCTTTGGTCTCCATTAGACCATTGTACTAAAGTCTCATTACCTGCTCTGCGCTGTGCAATGCAAATACCGTTTCTGTGCTTGTAGTTTGAAGTTGTATCTGAATTAACAAACATTTTATTTTTTGCTCCCGCGAACTGTTATTGATTAAAGGTAGTGGGGTTGTTTAATGAAAGGCAAGGCACAACCCCATAAGCCTTGTTACGACACTTTATGCGTCTTCTTTGTCCAGCACCTCGTTGAGTGCCTCTTGAAGATCACCGAGTGCAGCTCGGTCAAGCTTTACAGCAGCAGAGCGCTGCTTGCCGTTGATGAGTCGGACGCTTACGCCTTGTGACTCACCGTTGACAAGGGTTTGGTCGAGAACGATACCAGCAGGCTTTTGCTTGCTGCCTTCGACTGCCTCGTTCATGATGGTGAAACCTAGATTTTGAATGTTGCTTACGATACGCTTCATGATGTTTACCCTTTCGAGGTATTGTGGGCAATGCCCGTTTTGATTATTGAGAATAAAAGCCAATCCCTCATTCTCAATATATATATTATCTCAAATTTTGGTAGAAAAGTCAAGAACTATTTTACCTATTTCACAAAAAAAATACCGCGAGTTCCCAACTTCTCACGGCTGGACATAGCCTACCCTGGGAATCTCTCCCACGCTTACGCAACCACGACGTTGAACTTCGGTTAGCTTGACAACAATGCTTGCGCTTGACAACAATGCTAATCCTGAATCATTACGTCTCTGGTCTATGTCCCCCACGGACAACGCTCACATCGGATCCGATGAGTACGTCTCAAGTTCTATAGTTTCTTTACTAGGCAACCAACCCATTCCTTCGCATACTCCACGAAAGAACGAGTTAGGATATCCTTTATAGTTGATGCCTCGACAAGTGGTCTCACCGTTACGCTCGAAGCCTAAGTCGCCACCATCTCCACCTTTAGCCATGTCGATGTATTGCCACTCGACTTCGTCAACCATGTACGAAGAGCTTGGTCTCGATTTCATGTCTTTGTAATACTCGATCATCTCGTTTACTGTTCTCATTTGTTATTCCTCAATTGTTTATATATATATTATACCCGACTTACTAGCGTTTGTCAAGTATTATTTTAGTCGATTTACAAAAAAAAAATAGCGGCGATTGGCATCGTCAATACTCACCAACGAAATAAAGTGCTATCCACACGAAGATCAATGTCACAATCATCTAATCGTTTCCAATACAACACGTTAATACAAGAACAAGACAAGTAGTGAAAAGCACATAAAACGCAAGCGTGCCTAGCCAACCCATTAGAACCAATCCATATCACGCGAGCGCGGGCGAGAGAAGAACTCGAATGGACCTACATGCAAAATGCTGTAGGGCGTCGTAGTGTCCGAACCTACACGAAAGTTATGCTTTGTAAGCGATAGGCCCCACTTCTTTGTTCGCCCTAGATATGTTGTGTATGGATACCTCAACATTGGCTTTCCTTTCAATGTAAACCAAATACCCATTATTTCAATCCAAACTTTTTGAGTAGGTCTTCGGCTTGGTCGAAGGTCATGCCAACATCCTCGAAGGCTTTCGTCTTTTTAACTGGCTTAGTCACCGACTGTCGACGTAGCTTCTTTGGTGACTTGCCTGCGACGATGTCCGCTTGCGTTGTAACAATCGTGTTGGCTGGCATCTTATCTACTCCCAGTTTTGCAAGTATCGCCGCGTGTGCGTCGTTCTTGTTGTCCGCGTGAACAAAGCCGGTCCAAGCTGTTGGCATGTCAAGGTCAAGGTCGCGTTCCAGTTTGAATAACCACTTCATAATGAGATCCTTTCGTTTTTGTTAATCCCTCATTGTTTGTATATACATTATGTCAAACTTTTAACCAAAAGTCAAGAACTTTTTTAGGGGTCTATGTCTTTTTTTTTATGTCCGAAGCATCATTTATTTTAACTAGCCAATCGGAGTTAATCACCTCTCTCGATGGTGCATCGCCATCAAAGATAATTACTTCCCAAAGTAACCCCGGCGGCAGGCCCTTTGTTTGGTCTTTGACCACATAACCAACCTTGCCGTGTAGCTCTAGTCGATTGGCTATTGGCTTAGTGGATTGATGATCCCAAATTTGAACCATATCGCCTGGCTTTATGTTTTTCATATAACGATTGGTTGCTCCTTGGCTCCGCGGATGTAGCGCAACATACCAACATGCTGTGAAGTAGTCATAGACTGAAAGCCATAACTACCTCGCGCGGTGTAGTCACGAACAAACTTCTTGCTGTTCTCTCCAGTGTCACCAATCTGTAGCTCATAAGAGAAGATAGCTTTACCATCTGTGCTCAAGTTTCCTGTGTGGCTTACTGCCGGTCGACCTTCCGCCCATGCTAGGGCTACTTCACAATTATTTACCCGCTTCATCGGTTACTTACCTTTCCTGGTCTAATCATGCCATCTGAACCGCGTAATCGCTCTAGCCTGATACTTACCATTTCTTCAACAATTTTGCACTTCAAATCAGTTGGAAATGCTCTCAACAGTGCTTTACGTTTATCATCTCTCATGTCCACAATCTGTCTAGCTACACGTCTGGCACTAGACAACGAAAAATCATTCATGTTATCCTCCATGATGACCAGGATATAACGGACCTGGTGAAACCGTACAGTCTGCAACGTCAACTCGAATTGGGTGGCGTCGATCTTGTTCAAGTAATCTAAGATCAGCATACACCTTTTTGTTCTTAATGTCAAGAGATAACCCAACCACTCGGGCTGAATATTTTGCATGACTTAGGTTGACAAGCACCAAGTCACCAGACTTGACTCGATTAGGGTTGTACTGTTCGTATAACCTGTCAATATCTCTATTTGAATAATTAGCCATTGCATTCACCATCCCAATCATCTAGTGCAGCTGCTCGAAGAAGCTCGGTGGACTCATAATCGTAACACGCGGATCCGCGGGATTCAAGGTATTCAATGAGTTCTGACCGCGTAGCTCGTTCAAGGTCGCGGCGATTTATGCGAATGAAATCACCACTGTATGTCTCGAAGTATCTTGTCATTGTTTTTTCCACCAATCAATTAAACACTGCCCGACCCACAAGCCGACTGCAATAGTTAGTACACTTCCAAGAAAATCCATTCTCTCTCTCCTAAGTTCTGTTAAATAAAAAGTCTAAGAAATTCCACTCTCTCTTGGTTTCCCAAGATATCTGCTCTGTTCTTTCTATTTCGTCAAACTCTTCTTCCGACATAGAACGAGCTTTTGCTAGAGCTTCTTTTCGATTGTCAGCGTCAAGAACAACGCTCGCATAGCTTTTGCTAATTTTTATTAGTTCTACTTTGAACACCATCTCGTCCACCAAAATATTTGCGCCCCAGGTAGGAGTCGAACCTACGACCTGCGGATTAGAAGTCCGATGCTCTATCCACTGAGCTACCAGGGCAAATCCTCATTTTCTATACTTACAGTATATCAAAATTTCAACACTTTGTCAACAAAAAAGATTAAAAAAAGTAGCTAGAGCGGGACTCGAACCCGCAATCCCGAAGGCGGCAGATTTTAAGTCTGCTGTGTATACCAGTTCCACCACCCAGCCTTTGGTCGGGATGGTAGGATTTGAACCTACGACCCTCTGGTCCCAAACCAGATGCGCTGCCAGACTGCGCTACACCCCGAAATTGAGCGAGAAGCGGGACTCGAACCCACAACCTCGACGTTGGCAACGTCGCGCTCTACCAGTTGAGCTATTCTCGCAAATAAAAAAATAAGCGTGTGGTGAGAATCGAACTCACATCATCAGCTTGGAAGGCTGAGGTAATAGCCGTTATACGACACACGCTTGATTTTATTTTCTAAACCAGTTTGCAAGACCCATCAAAGTTGGTGCCCACAAGCCGATGAAGATGCCGAATCTCTCAGCATGTGCTGGGTCTGCATCTCCGGTGAGGGACCACACAGCGATTGAACCTACAACTGAAGCCAGCGAAGCCCAAAAGCAATAGCCAGCAAGTTTGTTATTATCCATCTCATTCTCCTTTCATAAGATTTTCGTGGGCCACCAGGGACTCGAACCCTGAACCTGCGGATTAAAAGTCCGATGCTCTACCAGTTGAGCTAGTAGCCCTTGAAGCTTACGCTACTGTCGAAAAAATCGCAGTAGCAATGAAGCCGAAGTACCCAATAAGCACCAGTGATGCTTTCAAAAATTCATTCGTAGACATTTATTTAACCTCCTATCTTTTATTGTTTGGACATTATATACCCAAACAACAAAAAAGTCAAGCCTTTATTTACTGAAAAAGTGAAACAATTTTGTTACAGATTTCTATCAATCCATCTATTCCTACAGCATCGCCAAGAATAAACATGGCTGACGCAAAAATAATAGTGATAAAAAAATTAAACATGGGGAGATCCATTCGGATGACTACTTGCCGTGACCATCTTTGAGAATTTAATGTTGCTTCCATGTTGTTGTTTAAGTTCCGCTATCTTTTTCTGACAAATCTTCTCCGTCGCGATTATCTCTTGACTTCTTTCTTTGCCGACTCGATAACGGACCCTGTAAATCTGTTTCATCCCGACACCAACTCAAAGTCGCGCACAGGGTAAGTAAGTTGCCCGCGCCATGATTGAGCAGCGGTGTCATCTATCCAGCAATCGCTCACAAACTGCAAGCTCATATATTTCCCACTAGCTCCCATAACCAATGCGGTCTTTCCAGCATAGCCGTGACGCTTGGCTCGTTTGTTTTCTGTTTTACCCCGAACAAGAACACCAGGGGTGAACTTTGCCGGTGGCGACTTTAATCTATCGATCAACTGCGTGGCATTGCTCCAATAAGTCCCAGGGAAATAGTCAGTGTGCGGGTCAGACTCTTGACCTACCCCCTTAGTATGGAAACTCGACACTACAAGCTCCGACTCTGGATCTCGAAAGTCGTCTCTCTCTACGTGCCAGCGGGCTACAGTGTCACCATAAATCAGCCACTCCCTGCGTCCGTTTGCCCCGAACTCATCAGTGGTAATATCCAGTTCCTTAGTGCCGAGGCGCTTCTTGAGTTTGTTAATAAAAGACTTATACTTCATTAGTGAACCTCATTGTTCGTTGTTGGTTGTAGTAATAGTTTAACATCATTTAATACTTCTGTCAAGACTTTTTGCTTGTCTTCGTTCTCGTAATTTTCAACAAACTTTTGATTAATCAAAGCAACGACGGCTGCCACGTTGATCGCCTCGGTTAATGTATCCTCGTTCATGCTAACTCCAATCCTGCTGGTGCGGCTATTGTGTCCTTGATCATATAAAATTCATCTTCCACATAAGCATAGATGGCTCGTTCATTTCCTTCGACCTGAAACAGAACTTCTGCTAATGTGATTTCAAGTTCAACCTCGGATCGACCATAAGCTGCTGACTTGCGCTTGTGTGTCTTCGTCTTGGTGATAACGCCTGAAACTGTCTCATTGTTCCTATTGCCCTTTACGATTGTGCCTTCTTTAATCATATGTCTATACTCCTGTTGACGTAAAGGTCAAACGCAGATGTATCACCCTTCATCTCAACATCATCAAGCTCTTCTCCGATACGGATGAAGCCGTATGAATCATATGCAAGACCGGAAATGTCTACGTTGTCGCACATTAGCATAATGTTTTCTAGGATTTGTACGTCGGGATAACTTTCGTACCACTTGACATCTTCGAACCTCCATCGTCCATGGTCGTCAGGCGACATGTCTTCGGCATAGTCAATCAATTCCTTTAACTCTTTATCCCACTCCGCCACAGTCTCAACCACATCTTTGATGATTGGATCACAAGCAAAACCTACATCACTACGATAACCCATTATCCCCTCCCTGTTGCAGGTTCGTGAACTGGAAGTGTCACATCATGAACCCATCCACTAACATTTTCAGCTTTCTCTTTGCCCACAAGCGGTAGAGAAAACCAATAAGAGACCTCACTTAGTGGGTGTCCAATTAAATTGTGGACTGTCCAATTACGATAAATAAAACTCACTTGCAACTCCTGCACACATGACCGCCGAACTCAGGCTTCTTTACATTAGGGAAATACTCGTGACAGTAAATGCAGTCGACGCCATAAATGTTTGCGCCTGCATAATGACCACTGTCACGCTCAAAGCGAAGTCGATTCGACCTCGCAACAAATCTCATTCTTGCTTTACCAGCCATAGAAAATAACCTTTCTTGATTGTTTCTACTCTTATAGTATAGCAGCTAAACTACTGAAAGTCAAGGACTTTTTACTATTTTTAAGTCATAATCCCAAACATTATTTCCAATGGTGCCATCACGCCACAACACCCTAAACGACTTGTTTAATGATGATGTGCCTAATCGAGTCTGATTGACAAGTACACCAATTCTTTCAGGACCCATACCTCGGTTTGGATGGTTGTCTATTACTAAGTCACCGACTTTCACTGATAACCTCCAAGCCATCAATGTCTCTCACCACTTTGACACCAGCTTCGAACAACAAAACATCAACGACTGGGTGTACATCATGATACGCTACGCCTAAAAAATGGTTGTCACTGGGCGTCGATCGACGAACTGGAGAAAGCACAACGGCAGTCCGTTCTAGCCCCCAGTTCTCTTTAACCAAATCACCGACTTTCACTGACAACCTCACAGTGACTTGTGACGAACCAATCTACGTTGCCAAACTTGTCCAACACCTTGAGTGTGCCACCTTCTTCATTTACATAAAGGACGACGGCTGTCACGTCTGACCCGTCGCTATACTTTGAATGTCCGTATTTTACAATGTCACCTTGCTTCATTGATTTTCTCCACTTCACTGAATCTAAACATCAAAAGTTCATTAAACATTGCGTAGCCTGTGCCCTCTCCGTCGCCTAGATCATACTCAATCTTAGTTACAACACCGGGGCCATACGACTTATGGTAGCCATCATACTGGAACTTTATCAGGTCGCCGATTTGCATGAGGCACTAATTCCCAATCATCGTGAGGCACAACCAACCCCTTCTTTGACCACAAAACTCTACACTTGCCATGACCATCCCACCAAGTAACAAGACCAACACCCCATTCTTTAGTAACACAGTGGCTACTGAGTTGCTCCCAAGGTTCGATCTTGTAACTCACCAGCTCTCCGAGTTTCATTTGCAGACCTCGTAGCAATTTTCGTAAACATAATAATGACAGTCTTCACCGCAACCCGAATCGTTCTTGTCGCAAAGTAACTCGACATCGTCTTCACAACGCATCACCTTGTCACAATCTTCTTCGAGTGGGCAGCCAGTGAGGAACAGCAAACAAAATACAATAGAAACAAACTTCATCGACCTACTCCTCGGGCGGCTTCAACCGAACCAACATACTGGTAAGCACCTTTGTTGTAAGCAGGGGCGGAGCACTTTGCTTTGCGGTTCATCTCGCGTAGTGCGCGGGTTGAACCACAGTCAAGGCAAGTGCGATATCCAAGCTCAAGCCTCTTAGGGTTGAACTCGGTGTGACAATCAATACAAACGGCTTCCATCTAAATACTCCTTTATTGTTATAATATAATTATATCAGGTATTTACGTCGTTGTCAACTGTTTTTTTCCATGGTCCTTCAATTAATTTTGACTTCAAAATCGAGTCTTCTACGTCGCGAAGGTGCTTGGTCCAGTCTTCTGTCATGGACCACTTGGTGAGAGCTGTATCGTCATCGAACTTTGCTCGCACTTTACCTTCAATACAAAGTGCGAACAAGGTGCAAAGATTAGCAGCTGAACGGGGGTCGTCGAGCATCCCTGTGTCGTATGCTTCAAGGATAGAACGAAGGACGTGTCTACCCTGGGAGTAGAGTCTTCTTCTTGCTGTCTTTTCATCAACAAAATTGTCTAGCATTTTATCTCCAAATTGTCACAAAATGTCCGAACTCACGATCGAAAGTATACACCAAGCCTTCATAGTTAGTCAGCTTCATCTCGTCGATGATACATTTAATTCTATGATCACTATAGCCGAGCTGGCGACCCCACCTTTGTGCATACCCCATAAGAACAAAAGCATTTCCTTCTGGTCCCGTCAGGTCTATTTCCAGTTTTTTGGTCGGCATCTCTGTTTTGCATCTTATAGCCATCTACTTTCCTCCAAAAATAGCTCGGATAATGTCCATCAAGATTTTCAATCTCATGCTTGTCTTTCCTTTCGTTATCTAGATCTTATTTTAAGCTAATTTGCCATAGATGTCAATAGTTTTTTTAAGATTTTTGAGTGGTCGCCAGCGGTGAGATGGCCACCATCGGGTGTTGCCGTCTTTATCTAAAATTAGAATGTCCTCTAAAGTTGGAGAAATCTCTATTACCATTCCCCAAATTAGCAGCTCTTCATAAACTTCGGTATTAGTTATATAGCAAGCAACGAAATCACCCGTATCATATTTTTGCTTCATACAATAACTATGTTACAAGATATGAAAAGTTAGATTCTTGGGTCAGGCTGTCCTCACCGCCTTGACGTTCGCCAGCCTATGTCTAATTTTATTCTGTTACATCGAGTTCAGGATGGGTCTCGTTAATAGATGACCTCTTACACCGGATAAGCGATAACGCGGACGCGGTTATAGACAATCGCGCCTAATCCTATTTTAATATCCAAGAATCGCCGGTTGCCCTGCAAAGCGCAAGAGTTGACCAACCGACACCACCGACTCTCTGTCCGTGGGTTTTAATCTACTGCCACGACACGTTCATTTGTCGAAAAGTAGTTGCGCTGTGCATGTTCCTTAGTAGTCATCCACATTCGCTGACACTTGCTGGGCTTGGGCTTGGGCGCGCACATATCCGTTAGAATGATATGACCATCGAACCCTTCTTTGTTTACATAATCTGTAGGAGCCTCAAAACAAGTACCTCCCTGCAATACTCGCTCAGGAAGCTTAGTCTGCCCCTTCTTCCAGGTAAAGACCTTATCCTCATCAACCTGCGTATCGAATGGAATCACGGTAAACTCCGCAATCTGCGCCAACTTGTTAAGTTCTGCAAAGAACATGGCAAGCATGTTGTCGTCAACAGAGCCAGATTGGTCCACAGAGACGGCGACTCGTGCAACTCGGTTAGCTTTACGACCTGGGTGGACGTAGGCGTAGCGACGGTTGATACGCTTGATTGAACTAGAACGGTTAGCTCGCTGGGAAGACTTGACAAAGAAGCGAAGAACCTTGCGCCAGTCAACCTTTGTTTCAAGCATCTTCATAACTTTCTTGCGAGTAGCCTGAGATACAGAACCCCACCGATTACTGGCGCTTGCTTCTTCGGCAGCTTTACGCACAACTTCCTTGAGTCGTTCCTTGGCCATGTCCTTGACTTCCTGTGAGCACTCTTGCCAACCAGAGTGGTCATCGATCGTGTCGGGGATACCGTCAGACTGACTGTCTCTGTCGCTTGGGTCGCCTCCAGAACTGCCCTCGCCCTGTGATTCAGAACTCGACGGTCCTGACTGGTTGCTACCCTTGTCGTTATCAAACTCAGGCATGTTGGCAAGATACCACTCGGCCGATTCACCACGAGGAAGGTGCTCGAATGGCGTTCCTGGCTCGCCAGGAATCAAGCCACCCTTGGGTAGATTCTGTAAGTGTGAGTTGATAGCAAGGTCAGTTGCAATGTTCCACAACTTTAGTTTAACATCGATTGGCATACGACCAGTAACATGCTCGAATAGTACATGGTAGAACTCGTGCTTGAGAATGTCGGTGCGCTCAAGGTCTGTCAAGTCTGCAAAGAACTTGGGATTGTAAAGCATCTCAAACTGTGCAGTGTCGGGATTGATCATGACCCCGGCGGTGGGGATAGCGTAAGATGCTCGCTTGTCAATACGTCGAGAGATTGCCGCGAAGAACGGTTCCTCCATGAGTAGACGGGCGGTGTTAAGATTCAGATCAAATTCTTTAGCAGACATGACGGACTCCAAATGTTATTTACTCTTATATCTTACTATAAGTAGTTCAATTTGTCAACAATTATTTCTTATCTTCCTCCGACCCATTGATGAGTCGGACAAAGTGCTTAGAAACGGACTCGCCATCAACCTCAGACTTGTGCAGTTTGACGGTGTTATTAACATCGCCCTTGCCCATCACAGTCCAGAGCTTCATGGCAACCTCGGATGGAAGCATCACGAAGTATCGAGCCAAGTTGTCGACCAACTCTTGGTCAAGCTCATTATGGAATGTCTCCTCCGCTTCGAACTTGTCGATGATTGCAGTGTGGTCGTTGATGCCAAAGTCTGCAACCTTGGCAAAGTTACCATGGATTAAGATGTCCTCGACAGTAACCTGGCGGTCATAATTCAGCACGAAGTCGTTGAAAGCAACGGCAGCTTCGAATCCAACAAATGCAGCAGTCAAGTTGTAGAGTGCAGGACTGGCTTCCTTGAGTAGATCAGCCTGTGTCAGGCACTGGTCTAGACGCTCCCATGAACGACGAGAAGGATAAACCTTGTTCGGCTCAAAGTCGTCTGTATGCTCAAGGTGGGCGCGGTTGCCGTTAATGAAGTTCCAGACCTCATCAGATACATTGGATTCCTTCGCCCAAGATAGCCAGTCCTCCACGGAAGGCTCGATGTCGAACACGGTCCAGCGGTCCAGTTCGGCTGGGTCCATCTCACCTACCTGGTATTGCGCTCCATGCTCACCGCCGTTGACAGCAGCAAAGACAAGAGTGTCTGGGTGGAGCGTGTGTCCGTTGAGCTTGCGAGAGTCGGTAAGCTCAAAAATACCTTGGCGGACTTCCAAGGTCGCCCGGTCGACTTCGTCAAGGAACAATACAACAGGCCGGTCACATGCAGCCTTGAACCAGTCTGGTGGGTTGAATGAAGTCGAGTTACCATCGATGGATGGCAAGCCAACCAAGTCGCCCTCGGTCATCTGGGATGCACGACGCTCGACAACTTCCATGTTTTGCTGTGCAGCGCATTGATACACGACAGTGGACTTGCCAATGCCGTGACGACCGCGAAGCAACACAGGCTTGCGGACGTTAGTTACGTGATGAACGATCTGGGAAAATGTAGCAAAGTCAACGGCCATTAGAAATCTCCTTGTTTGTTGGCGTTATTTCTTTCTCTATCTTTAACTAGTATGTCATAGTTGGTTAAATTTGTCAACATAAAAAATCAAATAATTTAACTACGGGACGCCATTGTCTTCAGTGCCATAGCACGAGTGTCGTCGGATTCTGCCGACGCGGAAATCTGCACTACAAGTTCAAGTGGCGTGTTTGGGTTCTTAACGATTGCTTGCTCAATGTATCGTGGTGAAGGGTAATAGTAGCTACCACGACTGTCGCTCTTGGACCTCATTGGCAGAACATCTTTCTTGTAGATGTCTTCAATAATAGAAGCTGGTGTGCCAGTCTGCTCAGTGTGTCCGTGAGCGCCATGGGAATACCACCTGCTGTGTGTCAGAAAGACCCTAGATATGCGCCAAGGTGAGCGACTACGAATTGCATCAGAGTAGTTGTCATACAATTCGTGATACTTGTCTTGCTCCTCGATGCAATGGCCGTATGCGATAATCTCACACTTCTTTGCATAACCCCTGTAGCCCCAAAGAATATCTCTAGCTGCTCGGGATAGGTGAGCGTTCTCGATAAGATAATTGTGCGCTCTACCATAGTGGTGTTTAGCAATCGCAACTTGATCTTCGGTGTCGAGAAACCTGTTCTTGGCAAGACCGATCAATTCGGGGTTGGTCATATAGGGGATATTTTCTTTTAAGTGGCTCATTTGCATTCCTTCATTGTTGTATTATAATAATACCAGAGTTTAATAAAAATGTCAAGAAGATTTTGATAATAATTTCAACCATTTAGTACGAACCCATCGTTGTTCGTTTTCTGGTTCTGAGTTTAAGATTAGGACTTTGCAGTGATATTCGTCTGGGTGAAAGGTTCTATCAGTGTTATAGTTTGGGTTTATTGATTTACTTTCCAACACTACGCCTGTCAGTTTTTTTCTTCCATAACCGAAATTACACTCCACAAGGTCGCCAACGTCTATTACTTGCTTAATCATACCCCATAGTACCACAGACTTTCTATGAAATCAAGAAAAATCTTCAATTTTTCTTCGATGCTTAATTCCATTTGCATAACTAATTCCAAGGTTTCCTTGTTTTACAGCCTTATAAATCTGTTCCTTTTTTGCTTTGTTATCTTTCGTGACAAAATGTTGACCTTCGGGATCGTTATGCCTTCGAGCGCATTGGGCAAAATAAGCATACTTTGGCGTCATCTTGTAAATTACAGCAACAATGTTCGCTTTTTCACATTGGTCTCCTCGATAAGAGCGGTTGTTAAACAGCATATCTCCAATTCTTAAATTGTAAACTTCGTTCATAAAAGTTCCTCGTACTTTGAGAGCATATTTTCTGGTAGTTTTATCACTTTAACGTCTCCTGTGATTCTACTGGTTGACATTATCTTGTACCACGATTGATGCCCTACGGTATCGGCACATCTGTTTGGAGCTAATTCTTCCGACAAAACAAGATAATATAGAACATGAGTGTAGGATGGTAAATCCTTAATGTGTTCTGGATTGTCTTGCGGATGAGTGAAGACTAGGTCTCCTGGTTGTATTTTAGTCTGCTGTTCCATCGTCAAATCCGGGGTACCACCCATACATATCGAGCGAGGCTTGTTCGTAGTTGTATTTTGATGAAGGTTTTATGTTAATCTTGTTCTTCAATTTCGGTATCTCCACCTTGTTCGCGGTGTCGTGTTTGAGAGCTAACCCCTCTGACTGTGCAGGTAGATAAGAAGGGTCTCCGCCTGGATAAACTCTGAGTCTCTCATTATTTTCAAGGTAAAATGTTGGGTCACAATTTTTAATGATGTCGTGCTTAAGAATTTCCATCGCGGTTAATGCTCGCATTCTGGTCTTCAAGGAACCATTTTCTACCTTTACAACAGGTACGCGAAACTTGCCAAAAGTAGTCGGTTTTACTACCACTCTCTCGCCGTTATGCAAAAACGAAATGGCGTGGATAACTTTCTTATTCATTTCTTTTTTCCCTTTGCCTTCTTTAGGTCAGACTCATGAGCGTAGATTGGTTGGGCTTCGTCAGTAATTAGTACCTTGTACACCCTAGCGCCCTTGGCTGCTCTCGTAATTGGCTTCGCATTCACTTCCAGTACCATGCAAAACTTGTTAGCCATAGTCCTACACACTGAGCGTCGTGGCTGGTGGCCCTCTTTGTGATTAGTGTTTGCAAGGTCGACCCTGTTAGTTGCACGAATTTGCACAAAATCTCCAACCTGATACTTCACCTCTTCTTTGTAAGAGGACAGAACCTTTAAGGCATACTTGTTGTTGCACATCTTGTTAAATTCGTTGAATGATAAGATGTGGCGATACGGTTCGTCTAGAACTTTTTCTACAATAGCATCATAATATGGCGGATACTGATCCGCATAATATTGAGCACACCTTACCGCGATCTCGCGGTGATGGTCAGAGTAATTTTGTACAAACTCTTCTTTCTTTTTAATTTCTTCCATACTGTATTTGTTATACATCCGCTCCAAGTACATGATTTGTGAAGAGGAAAGTGGTCCTGACTTTGTATTTTCATGCTGCCACAGCAGTGACATATAGAATTGCCTGTCTCCATAAGCAATGTGCTCTTCGACTGAAGCGAGGTGTGCGAAAAAGATTTCTGCTTGTGCTTGTTCTAGTGTCATAGTTTATGAACCCTATCAGATAGGGTGAAGGTTGGCCTATCTCTACCAATAATCATAACTTTTACGCATTGCACTGAATCAAAAAGTACATTTGGCTCAAAGCCAAGTACAACCGCTTTCACTTGTCCCTTGCCAAAGTGCTTCATGGCTACAATTTCACCAATTTCATAATCGAGTTTCACAGACTTCTCCATTGCTTTTTTGTTATATTACAATTATACTTGAATTTGAAGAATTTGTCAAGAATTAATTTACATGCTTTAGGTCGCGACGGTCGAACGTGACTGACCAGTCCCAGGATGAGCCGCGAAATTTGTATTCCACTCCCCTAGCCAAATGAGAGGAAGGTCTACTGATTGATTGGTTCCACATGATTTTGTAAGTAGCCCATCCAAGCCTTAGATCGTCCTTGATAACTATACCAACGTCTCCCTCTTTGACCCAGCCTGTTCTCTTTACTTTTTTTCCGTACGCTGACAGCGTAACTAAATCACCGACTTTCATTTTGAGTATCTCCTCAACCATCTAAGCAAGCGAACATCAATAATTCTCGGCGTTGACTCCCCAAGCAACAAAACCTTGTGGTTCTGAATTGTTACTCCATCATCGCGATGAATAAAGGCTTCACCCAGATAAACAGCTACCTTCTCATTAATGTCGCGGGTGTGTCCGTTAATACGGTCGAACTTTACCAAATCACCGGCTTTCACTGATTAACTCCAGTGCTTTATAGCTCCACAGCCTTTTGCCGTTGGCAGTCACGACATGAACGTCTGGATTCAGGAAAGGACACTCATCGTAACTCGGACAGCTTCCAGCATAGCCCATGCCTGTCACTATGCCCGTGTGTCCTTGGGCGTTCTGCACTAAATCACCTACTTTCATCTATTAACTCCAATGAACCGTCTGCTTGGGCCTTGAGTTCTCCATTCACCCAATAAACAAAATGATACTTTTCATTCTTATCTATAATAATACCACATTTTCTATCTTCTGTCAATTCATAACCATCATGAAAAGCAGCGTGATAACATTGTTCTGAAAAAGACCACTTAACCAAATCACCGACTTTCATTGATTACCTCTAGAAATTGTTGCCGGATTGGTCTAACCCACTGACAGTCGAACCAGTAAACATTCTGCATCAAAAGTCCGTCCTTGCCAGGATAATCATAATCTGAAACAATAATACCTGTCTTCTTGGGGTCCAGTTTACCGTGATACTTCCACATTACTAAATCGCCTGTCTTCAATTACCAACTCCAACTCTCTTACGTGGCGGAATGAAACTACGCCGTCAGTTTGCAATACATCTACATACCCATTGTTGCTCAGGGTACTAATAATGACTCCCATTATCGTCGAATTCTTTGAGTCAAAGAATCCCCTTTTATCAAAAAATACTAAGTCTCCACGCTTATACATTGGCTGGTACCTTTATTTTTATGTTTGGTGTATCGTGAACAACACCTGGCAGTCCGGTTTCCAAAACCAGAACGTGCCAAATGCCCCTCTCAGCTGGGGCGTCCTCATATGGCCTAACAACCACTGCGTGCTTGATGGTGGGGGGTACGCCTTCTCGCATTAACCAGGCGTCCTCGTGCCAATAAATTAAATCACCAGGTTTCATGATCTCTCCCGTAAAGTTCGTCTAGTTTTCTTTTTTGCTCTACTTTGTGAATCACTTCGCGCCACAATGCTTCCTTCTGTCGTTGGTGATGTGCGTGCAAAATACGATTACGAATAATTAAAACAATAATAGATGCTACAATAATTTCAAACATGATATTATTTTACCTTATGAGGTCGGTGATGTCAATGACATTTTTTTGTGATTCGGGAACTTCTTCAATCTCTTGACAATGATACCAACCATTCTTGGCGGGATCTTGAAATTCAAGCTCAACAAAGTAATTGGCGACAGTCCTGCAAATACACTTGCGCTGGAATCTAGTTGACCAATAAGTGTGATTGCATTTAACGTCTGCTGATTTCATTTCAATAACTGTATTCTAAAGTTTTGACTCTTGATACGAACTCTTTGTTCTTTGTCGGAATGTATCCTGGCTTGTTAATAAGCTCAAACTGTGACGCTTCAAGCTCTGCCCACTCTCCGTTTACCCAGAAGTAGGTTAGCGATTTATTTGAGGCTTCATCTAATTTTACGAAACAACCTTCTTCTCCGTTTATATTGACATCGAAAAGATCATAATCAACGACACACCTTACTGCCTCGCCTCTTTTCATTTCGGCTCCTTGCGAATGAGACCCCCCTGTCTAAGTAAATCAGTGACACCTTGAGCAAGTGATAGCCTAGCTGTCTCGCTAACAAGATTATGTTGTCCATCTTTTTTCTGCTCCAAGAAATCTCTAACTACGATAAAAGTTTTCTCATAATTATTTTCTGCTTCATCGATCGTTTTGGTGTCTAGATTATCCACTTCATGAAACCTACACTCTTGATATTCGTCAGTCATGATGGTCACTAAAGAGCGGCCTTTTCTTATTTTCTGTGAAAACACAAGCGTTTTCCTTTCTGATTTCAAAAAACTTAACTCTCTTTATTTTACCTTTAGAGAGTCCATTTGTCAAGAGAATATTGTAACAATCTTCTCCCACGGTGCCTACAATAACTCCTTGTATTTTACTTGGGTGTCCCATGGGTCTATCTAATAGAACGACACGATCACCCCTCTCAAAGTCCTCGTTCATACCATAAATAGTTCAAAAGTTTGACTATTTCATCAAGTTTTTGACATGAGAGAATGCGACCAACACACAGGCCTGTAAGATTCTGGGCCTCCAACGAGGACTTTTCTATCTTCTTTTATCAACCGTTCAGTATAATATGCGTCGCGATCGCACTTGGCACAAACGGCAGGGCAAACTTCTATACTTGTAGCCCAAGGCATAAGTTCCATTACCTCGCGGAATGGCATGTAACCTTCGGGCTGAGAAGATAACTGCAAGGTAGATACCAGAATGGTTTTTCCTTGCTTAAAAAGCTCCAACAGAACTTGGGCTGATTGCGGTATCATGAACATCTCGTCCACGGCTACAACATCTGCATCGTGTCCATGCTCTATAATCTGTAGCCCATCTTCAACAAGTATAGAAGTGTGTTGCTGGCCTTTATGTGTCACCACCTTTTCCTCAGAATATCTGACGTCAAGTTTTGGCTTGAATAGCTTCGTGCTCCTGTTCTGGTACTGATACCTTTCGAGCGCAGCCAACATTCTGGTAGTCTTACCTCCAAACATTGGACCAGTATATATTCTGAGTTCTGGTGATTTCATTTTTAACCTGAAAAAGTAAAATTACCGTTGTTGGTTGGAACGGACACTTCCCAGCCAGACACCGAGTCTGGACTGCTTTTGATATTGCCGATGGTAGTCTTAAACTGTGCTGCCACTGTACACACTCCGCGCTTGTGGTCGTACTGTTCAGTTGTAAACTCCACAAACTCATCGAGATCGAACGGGTTCTCTCGAATTGTCTCAGCGATAAACTGCCCAAAAGCAAATTCACCTCGCTCGTACTGGTCGAGAAAATCTGTGTCGCGCATAGCTTCAAGCGCGTTTTCTTCGCCAAAGTTGGTGGTGACAGCAAGTTGCTTATCCAAGATAAGCTCTGCTACCATATCTGCTGTGCTTGTCTCTCTTACAGCATTCTCTTCCAAGTCTCCGGTTGAGTGCCAACCTTCATGGCGGTCCTCATACTTTAGTGTGACGATTGTCTCGTCGGTTACATCAAGATTGTTGATGGTATCAATAATTGTTACAGACATGTTTTCTCCTTTATTTGTTGATGTCTTTCTGTTATTGTCGCTCTCAATTTTAAGAGCGCTAATTCTTTCTTCTTACATTCTAGCATAATATCATGTGTTTGTCCATAGTTTTCTACTGGTTTTTTGATATAATCCGAATGAGCTTGTTTACGTATTTTCGGGTCGCCTTGTTCAATAGCTCTCGATTCTGAGACGTGAACAACGGGGTCGATTCCTTTCGGCCAAGTTGAGGCTGCGAGTTCGAGGGCTTCCTGTTCTGTGAGTCCTCCTGTGCAGAACCTATGGTGATGGTAATCGAAAACAATCGGGATTCTAGTTTTGTGGTAAATCTTGTCATAAATATCCTTTGTACTCCACATGGAGGCTTTGTCATCATTCTCTAACGTGAATCGTTTCTTAGTGTTTTCATCCAAGCCGTTAGGTTTGTGGAAGTTTTCAATGAAGCGCTTCGCTGTTGCCTCCTTGTCCCCGTATGTACCGCCGACATGGATGTTGATCTTGTTATAGTGGCTAGGAAAGAAACCCATCATATCAAAAATACGAGAGTGGTTGTTGAGTTCCTTATATGTTTTCTCCACAACCTCGAAGTTTGGCGAGGCTAAGCAGTTGAACGGACCAGGGTGGAACGTCAAGCGATGACCGTTGGACACCGCGTATTCTCCGGCTACTTGCAGCCAATACTTGATTTCCATGTACTCAGGTAGCTCCCAGTACTGGTACTCCGAAGACCAAGGGAAAATGTCAGAAGACATGCGATAAAAGCGGATGTCATTCTGTTCATTCCAGTGTAAAATTTTTATCAAATCTTTGACATTCTGAAGAGCAAGTTCAGAAGCGTACTTGATACCCTTCTCTTTGAAAGTACGTTTAATCATAGAGCGGTTAGTTGTGACTCGGGTCTTCTTGGGTCCAGAGCCAAGTGTCTCATTAATACAGGCGTAGCCGTAGTTCATGGTTTATCCTTGTTGTTGTGATTGTTTATATATTATATCTTGCTTTGCGGCGAAAGTCAATCAAAAAGATGGCAATTCTTTTCCTGCCATTCGTACTGGAATGGTACTATACAATCGTCCCTCTCAAGTGTCCAACAAAATTCTGTGTCTGTGTAATTTTCAAAACACTGTTCACTACAAATTTGGCCATGCTGTGGGCTGTCGTTATTATAACATACACTAAGAGTTTCTTCTCTGTCTTCGGGTTCTGAAAAACTTTCAGTTTCTACTGGCAGGGTGGAATCACAGGACAGAATTAAAAAACACATTAAAAATAGTCTCATTATTAGTCTCCTATAATAATTAGGGTTCCATAATTATAAGAGCTCTTTTCGTAACATACCCACTCATATTCTGTCACGATTGTTTTGACGATTTTTTTCATACTTGGTGAGTTGCCTGTTATGACTTGACAGGGGAGATCTACAAAATTAAGAAACTGACGAATCTTTTCCTCGGCTTTGTGATGCCTCACGCCGTGAAGGTCTAAACTTTGCATCTTTTATCTCGATTTTGAACAGCCAATTTGTTGTAACATACCCTAAATTCTCATTCATCTTGTCTTTTGCCGCAACTTTGTTCTTGAAAAACCCCTCAAACTTGGTCCCGGGTTGTATTTGAACCAAGGCTTTCTCGCTTCTGGTGCCAAAAGAGCCTTCTTCATCTTTGAATCCTAGGACCATACCCACCCACTCTTTGCCATACAAGACGTGCGTGACCAAATCACCGATTGATATGTCCTTGATTCTCGATGTATTGGGGTCCATAATAAGCTACCACTCCTAATATAATAATTAGCAGCAACCACAATAAGACTAGATGATTTCTATATTTGTTAACAATTTCTCCAAATAAACAAAGCAACTGTAATAATACCCGCAGCCACCGCTGTGGGCCAGTCGACTTCACGCTTGCCTTTCCCTATCATAAGTGTTAACCTCCGTAAGTTTTGACAAATCGTAAACACAATTGCTAACTAAGTCACCCCTGTTTCTTTTTTGGGCGTCTTCAATAAACATTTGTATTCTACTAAACGCTCTGTCGCAGTTAATGTAAAACTGAAAAGATTCCAATGCGGCCGAAAAACTAGAATAAATCATAGAGCGAGAAGTGTGGCTAAACTCTGCTATTCCATGGGTACCGACAAACACCGATAACAAAACTGATGCCTGTGCATCAGTGCCCATACTCTTTTTAGAATTAACCATGATTGGATTTACATTATAGTCTGCTAGTTTAATCTTCTCAAGACTGTCGTATTGATCTTTAAAATGTTTATGCAGACCAGTGAACAGGCCATCTACAAAGCCTTTCCCTTTTTGACTCTGCAAGGTTACAACCTTAGGGTCAAACCCTGTGACTTCAAATGAGAAATCAGTAGTTGTAAAATCGTCCTCTAAAGATTCCGAAACAGATATGGATACCGGCAAAAGAGTTGTCATGGTGTCCCCCAGAACCTTAGCAATGACTTCCTTGACCTCTGTTCTCTTAAATTGTTGTGGTGTTTTTTTCATCTATTCCAATCTTATTAGACCAGTCGATAATTTAAATAGAGACTGTACGTTGGTCAAGCGCTTGATGTCTCTTACTATTCTTGCTTTCACATTCTCTGGTGTGTTCAAGTCTCCTGGAGTCGAGGGGATAAATTTAATGGCAAGACCAGCTATGTATCTACCCTCGGCTATCTTTTGGTTTCGAACTGCAACTGTAACGATTGTAACATTCGGTAGTGCGCGCATGTCTGCTAAAATGTCATCTAAACCTCTTGTCTTCTCGCCATCAGCAGTGAGTCCATAAGCTACCATGCAGTAAAATTTGTAGATGCCTCGCTGTCTGCTTCTTCCTTTTTCTTCATTGATTCCCAACTGTTCTTTAATAGTATCATAAAAATCGCTTTTTGTCATTATGTTTTTCCTAAAATAATTGTTTATTTCTGCTCCCACTTTGTTGTTAGACTCGTTAAGCCATGGCGCTTTGTCTCCTGTTGTAATCGTATCAAGCTTTACAGAAGTGTATGCTCCACCTCTAAGATTTTGCAAAGCCATGTCTCGGGCTTTCTTTATAATCTCAACACCCTCTCTACTATCGTAAGGAATCGATTCAAGGTCTGGGCGTTTGCCTTTGAGTTTTGACTGCTGATCAGCCCACAGTCTTGCGTAATGAGGGTCAAACATTCCAGAATCAATCATATACTTAACAACTTTCCTGCTAAACTTAGCCTCTCTTGCGGCTTCAACAAACCTGCGAGATTGGATTTTACCTGTATAAGACCATTTTAACATAGGATCTAGCTGGTCTGCGTTACCTATTGTCGGGAGACCAATCCCAGATAAGTTTTCAGAATGATAGCGTGTGTCGGCCTTACCTACGTTAAGCATCTCAATTTTTTTCGAGTCACTTACTTGGGGGCTAGTTATTATGTCTATCCAATGGGTTGACTGTGGGCTTTGCCGGGCCCCTGACTTGATATCTTCAATAATCTCATCGACCAGTTCATCGCTCATCCCTGGAGATGTTACCGCAGTCGCGCTTAATCTGTCTTTAGCTTGGATAAGCTCTACAAACCTCTCGTCTCTCTGCATTGTATACAATTTTCTTACCAACTGCTTGTCGGCTCTTGGGGACTTCATGTATAGTTGCAAGATCGAACCGTAGACAGCAAAGATTCCCGCATTTGAATTGCCAGGAATTGATGCAGCTTTCTCCATAAAGGGTTCGCTTATGAGATGCTCTACGATCTCTCTCTTTACGGCAGCATCTAGCTCAGATACACTCATTAGCGTCTCCATATAATACAACTTCTCATCGAGAGCGCCTTGCTTAAGCTCTTCACCCAACTCTTGCCAGATTCTTGTTGCCACTTCAACAGTAGAGAACTTCCGTTCAGGGCCAGGGTACGCTCCGTAACTGTTGGCCGCGATCATAGATCCCAACTGTCGACCAAGTGCAGGTTGTCGAAGGTTTAAGTTAATCTTTGCTAGAGTAATCGCCTGCTCTCCGCTGAAGTTGTGATTGCGAGCAAGTTCAGACACTAACACCTGGGTGCTTATAGACAGGACTGGTTCTATGTCAGACCCGCCGTAAACCGGGCCGATAGCCTCTACTTGGCCGATGAAGAAGTCAATTAGTTCTGAGGATTCAGTTGACCTCAACACTTCTTTAACTCTAGCTTTCTGTAGCTTTCCGGAAACAATCAACTCCTTAATTTCTTCATCTGATAGAAGGTTCAAATAGTCTTCACTGTTGCTATAGTCGAATTCAGTGGTCTGTAGCCACTGCCTGATCATACCACGATACTTCTCTGCTGGTGCATCGTTTCCTTTGCCTTTTATTTGTTCCACGAATCCAGAATCCGTGACCTCTATTGTTGCGTGGGGCTTGTTCCTTTTGTCGCGCAGAGAATAGATCGTCACGATACCTTCCGCAACGTCATCACAGTAGCCGCCGACGCAGTGACCCATAAGATCGCCTTCTGTCTCCAGGTCGTGTTCTGTGTTGACATCTACTATGGTAAAGCCATTGTCGAACTCGTAGACCACCTCCTTGTGTTTATATTCGCCAGTGTATTTGATGCCTCTCTTCAACTCTTCGTGCCAATCTTCTGAAAGGTTGAATACGCTTTGCCAGTTCATCTCCCAGACATTGCCAGGGATCTCCTGTGATCCGTTGAGGTAGTCTGCAATATATCTAACATCATTGTTATAGATGTTTAATTCTTCAGGGTTATCAACAGAATCTAAGTTGTTCCTTTCGGTTGTCTCGCGGGTATAGATTGCATTGCCGAGCCACTTTGCAAAGCGCTTTCTGCCTTCTCTTGGGAAATGATTGTCTGGTAAGGATTCTATCCAATCTACCAATCCCTGTGGGAAGATTGGGTTCAGATACTCGGGGGTGCGCTCCATTGCTTGGATGCGAGCAAAGTAATCCCTAGTCTCTTCTTCTGGGCCTTGCGGCACTTCTTTCTGGAGGGCCTTGATGTTTATGTTTCGCAGAACCTTTGCGTCTTGTTGTGCTTCTTGAAGATACTGCTTCCACTTGCTATGAAAATTTGACATAATGATAGTGTAACCTTTTTATTATAAATAGTCAAGTGGAAGCTAAGATGGTGGTTTTATTCGATGTCAATAGAGACCGGCTTAACCTCAGGGCGCTGTGGCACTCTGACTGTCAAGAGACCATTTTCGAAGCATGCCTTAGCGAGTGACAAATCTAAATTGTCATCATAGTTGACATACGTCCTCGTAAAGTTGCGTCGAGCAATCCTTTGTCGCTTTGAGTTTTCCTCGTTAGCATTTCCAGTAATGGTGATAGACCTCTTATCAGGCTGTATGTCAATAGCCAATTCCTTCTTCTTGAATCCAGCTAAAGCAAACTCCAACACAGTAGAACCATCATCGTCTCGATAAATGTCGGCAACGGGATAGCCCTGTGTGGATGCCTTGAGGTGGGTGGGGAAGTCGTTGAAAAAACTATCAAAGACCTCGTTAATAACTTTGTGCCCTAACAAACCTGGGCGGTAGGTAGTAATTGCATTCATTTTGTTTCCTCCTTATTAAGCAAGTTACTGATAACCAAGCCCCTTACGGCGATTTGGTTACTTATATATTATAAACACAAAAAATATTATGTCAATAAAAAATTTGAATTATTATTATTAAAACTGCTAGAAAAAAGCAAATCATAGTTTTTGCTGTAAACATTGATTCCCCTAACAGAAACCAAGTCAATATAGGGAACACAATTAACCCAGCAGAAGATCCAATAAATCTTGCTGTCCATACAGATCCAGTGGATGCAACAATAATTTTCCAGGCATACCAAAACGCTACAGAGGTTGGTACACCCATCAAGAGGGCGGCTATGACAGGCTTATCTTTCCACCAATCTGATATAAACTGTGCGTTGGATACAAACCACCCTAACACTTGGCCCAAGAATACCAGGAAGATTCCAACGTATATACTCACATCAGTGCTCCTGCAGTGTTAGGCCGCCTATGTTTGTTCTCATTGCCAATTCAACTGTTTTGGCCAAAGACATAATACCGAGATACTCTTCATATGGTAAAGTAATCTTTTCTTCTTTTCTTGGGTTAGGGTATAATTCAAAATAATTTTCAAATATAACTTTCAGCGCTGCTGCGCAGCTGCAATATTCTAATAGAACAGATTTGTCAGTTTCTGACATCATGATTTTTTTGTATATTAGGTCGTCCAATAGACAGTTCAGTCTATGATATATTGGCAGCATTGCATCGTAGATGGTTTTCATGATTGATATTTTTATTTCTAGATCTTTTTTATCCACCAATGTACTCCAATAGGTCAGTGTACCCACCCACCTTCTTTGTATAGCCAGTTTTTAGGTTATTGGATAGAATAATTGGAACTGTTTCTTGCTGATAAAACTCTTTATAATCTTCCAGGATGTGCGTGGACGTAGAATAATCTAAAAATATGCACTGCTTTTGCGAGGCAGATAGCAAGTCCTCTGCCATGGTACAAAAAGGGCAGGTAGCCCTTCCGATAACTATAAATCTTTCATCCATTTAAAAGTTCCCTAGGTGGACGTTTTTGCAGTCTTGAATATATATCTTCGGATGCTCCGAGGACGATCATTTCTTCGACTGTATTTGCAATACTAAGTTTAATTAGGGAATAATTCTCAGATGACATTTCTTCTGCTCCCTCGCTAAGTAAAAATTGCCTTAACCCCTCGTAGTCTCTTACACTGATTATGTGAGATGGGTTGATGTACACTTTCTCTAAAGAGACTGAGGTTTTTCCGTACCCTTCATTCAGGATATTAATTTTTTTTAGTTGTAAAAGCATATTTATTGTCTTTCATTGTATCAATTATAGATACAGTTTTCCAATCCATACCAAGCTCATGCCTAACATGATTAGCGCGTACAGCAGCCTCCTCAAAAGTTAGAAACTCTTGCTGTTTTGATACATATTCATCTAATTTAGAGTTAAATAATGTAATTATATATTTTGATTTCATTTATTGTCCTATATTTTTAAGCACAAATGCTCCAATGAGGCCCACCACCGTCGTAAACAGTGTCCAAATCATTCTGGACGATGTTTGCTTCCAGGATTCTAACTCTCTTAGCCTTGCATAAAGGCCTTGATCAGGATTATACACGGCCTCTTTTATTTTTG
>Ga0181414_1000070_pt1 | contig 27178 bp, 28 predicted proteins | sample 37SPOviralmetaG_FD_130139 | JGI IMG/M metagenome (GOLD analysis project Ga0181414, IMG submission 130139) | Marine viral communities from the oligotrophic San Pedro Time Series (SPOT) site, San Pedro Channel, CA, USA - 37 SPOT_SRF_2012-11-28 | ecosystem: Environmental > Aquatic > Marine > Strait... | reverse complement strand
TGATGAAAGAGGATTATATGATAAGGGTGATATTAAAACGCAGTTGATTAAATTGCAAGAGGAAATGGGTGAGTTAGCTAAAGCTACATTAGAAAATGATCACGTAGAAGTTGTTGATGCAATAGGTGATATGGTTGTGGTATTAACTAATCTAGCACATTTAAATAATGTAAACATTGAAACGTGTATAGCATCTGCGTACAACGTAATATCTAAGAGAACAGGTAAAATGGTTAACGGAACATTTGTTAAAGATGCAGATTAATACTAAAGACAAGATAGTACAAGCAGTACTAAGGAAGATGGACGAACGTAGTCTTGTTGGCCAAAAGAAATATGGTCAAACAATGATGAACGAAATAGAAACAGGTAAGAAAGACTTACATATGTTTTTAACCGATGTGCAAGAAGAGATTATGGATGCATTATTATATATCGAAGCTGCTAAAAGATGTTTGACTGATGAGGTTGAAGAAGCAATGCTTAAACGAATGGATATTATAGGGCAAAACGGTAATGATGGCTTGCATTATATTGATATAAACGATGAGGAAGAAATATAAAATAAAGAAAGGACCTGTCAGAAGTAACAAAGTTACTTTTGATGGGATAAACTTTGCCTCTGGGCTAGAAAAACATATGCACATTGCTTTAAAGAAAGCTAAGATACCAGCTGTTTATGAAGGACATACTTATGAAATATTTCCTGCATACGAATTTGAGTCTTCAGCTTATGAAAGATGTGCTAATGGTAAAGGTGATTATAAAGATCGTGGACATAAAAAAATACTAAACATATCTTATACTCCAGATTTTATGGGTAGAGGATTTATCATCGAATGTAAAGGAAGACCAAATGAAAGTTTTCCATTAAGATGGAAAATGTTTAAAAAATATGTTCAAGAACATTTACCAAACGTAACATTATATAAACCACAAAATCAAAAAGAATGCGAAGAAACAGCAAGATTAATTTTAAAGAACAACGCAACAAGGAAGTAGCAAGGCGTATGTATGCTGTAAGACAAATAGATAGGTTTATAAAATGGACCATTGAAGGTAGAGGTTATTTAAAATGGAAACATTTAAAAGAACAATACGAAAAATACGGTATAAAATGGCAAGAATAATAGTAAAAGCTTACGTGAAAGCCAAAAGGAAAAAAAGACCCGGAGTTCACAGTAAGTGTAGAAACACTAAACAAAAAACAGGTAAGTATTACTCAGGTACTCCTTACCGAGGACAAGGAAGATAATATGGAATTAAAACAATGGGAATTAAGTTTCGGTTTATTTACCGGGCTTTTATTTGGATACAGAAGTTATCCAGATGTAGTAGATAACAAAGTAGATCACGTGTTATACGTATTTATCTTTGATATATGTTTAACTTTAAAATATTAAATATGGCAGTACCTTTATTTACAGAAAGAATACCTTACAAACCTTTTGAATACCCAGAGTATTACACAGAAGGTTGGTTGAAACAAGCACAGGCATTTTGGTTACATACAGAAATACCAATGAGTGGAGACGTAAAGGACTGGAAAGAAAAGTTAACACCTGAGGAAAAGAACTTAGTAGGAAATATCCTACTAGGTTTTGCTCAGACAGAATGTGCAGTAAGTGATTACTGGACACAGAAAGTCGTGTCATGGTTTCCAAAACATGAGATACAGCAAATGGCTATGATGTTCGGCTCACAAGAAACAATACATGCTGTAGCTTATAGTTATTTAAATGAAACACTTGGGCTTGAAGATTACGAGGCGTTCTTGCATGAACCAGCTACGGCTGCTCGTTTTGACAATCTCGTTGCATATGATGGCAACGATCCAGTGGGTATCGGAAAGTCACTGGCTACTTTTTCTGCTTTCGCAGAAGGAGTATCTTTATATTCCGCTTTTGCAGTCCTTTATTCTTTTCAGATGCGTAATCTACTTAAGGGTATCGGACAACAAATGAAATGGTCTGTAAGAGATGAATCATTACATAGTAAAATGGGTTGTCAATTATTCAGACATATGTGTTCACAAATACCAGGGTTAAAAGCTGAATGTGAACCTCATATATTTAAAGCAGCATTAACAATGCATAATGCTGAAATGACTTATATAAGTAAAATATTTGAAGCTGGTGATATAGAAAACTTGACACAATATGATCTTAAGCATTTTATTAAGAAAAGAGTTGGTGATAAGTTAGCTGAACTAGGTTATACTACTAAAAAGTATAAAGATCAAGATTTTACTTTTTATGATCCAAAGTCTATTGAAAAAATGGCTTGGTTTGATCATCTTACCGGTGGTCATACACATACAGACTTTTTTGCAATAAGACCAACAGATTATTCTAAAGCCAACGAAGGAGAGGATTTTGAGGACATATGGTAAGATGGAATAAAATGAAGTATAAGTTTTTAAAACAATTAGTACGAAGAAAAAGATTAACACCAGGCGAAAGAATGGCTAGTAGGATTGGTTATATGGGTGCTGGCTTTTTAGTAGCTGCACAATGGACTGTAGAACCAGTGCTATACATAGTTGGCTTTTGCTGCGTGTTAATTCAAGTTGCATCAAGAAAACAATGGAATCTTGTTGCGCTAAATATAAATGGCTTGGTTGCCTGGATAAATCATTTAATAAAATAATATGTGGAGTAACAGATGGAAAAAAGGTGAGGATTACCCAGAGTGGGCCTCATCAGAAGTATATAAAAAAACTATTCAAGGAGGATATTTATACAATGGAGAAACGCCAAGAGAAGCGTACCGAAGAGTTGCTAGAACAGTTGCGCAAAGATTACAGAAACCGGAGATGGAGGAAACATTTTTTGACTACATTTGGAAAGGTTGGTTGTGTCTTGCTAGTCCTGTTCTTAGTAATACAGGTACTGAAAGGGGTTTACCTATATCTTGTTTTGGTATCGATGTTGCAGATTCTATTTTAGACATCGGTAATAAAAATCTAGAAATGATGCTACTAGCTAAACATGGTGGTGGTGTTGGTATAGGTATAAATCAAATTCGTCCCGCAGGGGCAAAGATAACTGGTAATGGTACATCTGACGGTACTGTACCTTTTTGTAAGATATACGATTCAAGTATATTAGCTACAAATCAAGGTGCTGTTCGTAGAGGTGCTGCATCGGTTAATTTAAATATAGATCACGCTGATTTTGAAGACTGGTTAGAGATTAGAGAACCTAAGGGTGATATTAATAGACAGTCATTAAATTTACATCAGTGTGCTATTATCGGTGATAAGTTTATGCGTAAGCTTAGAGACGGTGATAAGGTTGCTAGACGTAGATGGAGTAAATTACTACAAAAACGTAAAGCAACTGGTGAGCCTTATATAATGTTTAAGGGTAATGTTAATAAACAAAACCCATCAGCTTATAAGGATAATGCTCTGAAGGTCTTTATGACTAATATATGTTCAGAGATAGTATTACACACAGATGAAAACCACAGCTTTGTATGTTGTTTATCTAGTTTAAATCTAGCTAAATATCATGAGTGGAAAGATAGTAATCTTATATACGATAGCGTATGGTTTTTAGATGGTGTATTAGAGGAATTTATACAAAAAGCAAAAAACAGAAGGGGATTTGAAAATGCTGTAAGATCTGCTGAAAAAGGTAGAGCACTAGGTTTAGGTGTTCTAGGTTGGCATACATACTTACAACAAAAAGGAATACCTTTCGAAGGATTATTAGCACAATATGAAACAAGAAGAATATTCTCGCAAATTAAAATTGAAAGCGAAAGAGCTAGTATGGCACTGGCAGACACTTATGGAGAACCTCTCTGGTGTGTTGGAAGTGGTTTTCGTAATACTCACCTACGGGCTATTGCTCCTACTGTTAGTAATAGCAAGCTTGCTGGCAATATTTCGCCGGGTATTGAACCGTGGGCGGCTAACGTCTTTACAGACCAAAGTGCAAAAGGAACTTTCATCCGCAAAAATCCAACTTTAGTAGAAGTATTAAAAAATCATGATTTAAACACAAGTGAAATATGGCAACAAATATTAGAGGACGGTGGATCAATCCAAAATGTAAAAGCATTAGACAAAATTACATTAGGAGATCACGACATACCCATCAAAGAGGTATTCAAAACCTTCAAAGAGATTAATCAGTTAGAACTAGTTAATCAAGCAGGTATACGGCAACAGTATATAGACCAATCTGTGAGTTTGAACTTAGCGTTTCCATCTCAAGCAGAACCAAAGTTTATAAACAAGGTTCATCTTGAGGCTCATAAAAAAGGTATTAAGACTTTGTATTATATGCGTACTGAGTCAGTACTGAGAGGAGATATAGCGGCTCAAGCCACTAGTGAAGATTGTGTAAGTTGTGACGGATAAAATTAAAGGGGCGAGAGCCCCTTTTTTTATTTCTTTACTTTTTCAAAAGCAGATATTCCAAAGCAACCTAAAGTAACCCATACAAACGAATTGTATATTACTTCATTTATTACTAATTGTCCATCTACAAATAAAAAGCTTGTAACAAGATCTGCAATAGCAAATAATGTCATTACTATAAATGACATAAATCCTATAACGTTCTTTTCGTTTATTTCGTTTTTATCTTTAAATAATGCCCACATAATATTTATTTTTTAACACAACTACCTTCAGAAAACTCTTTAGTACCAGGTTTTCTTTTATATCCTTTCCAGCATTTTAATGCTGATGGACTAGGTTTCATTTTAAATGGAGATTTCATTTTAGCAGCTGAGTCTTTTAAAGCTTTGTCTGTTGGGTAATCTTTGTCACCAGGTTTTGCTGGTGCTTCACCCCTTTTTCTTTTAGCGTGCATATTTGCCCACAATCCTTTTTTTCCCATAATTATTTATTTAACAATTCCATCTACGTCTAGCAGCTCGACCTCTTTCACCGGTCCAACCTTTTGATCTAGCACAAAACGATTTTCTTCTTTTAGCAGCTTTACTTCCAGGTTTAAGCTTTGAAGGCTTAGTTGTTACTGCTGTTTTTAATTTACTACCTGGATTTTTTCTTTTATACTCATTAACACCTTTTTGTGTCATACCACCACCTGCATCAGCACCTGTACCAGTTGGATTTGCTTTGTTAAAGTTTTTACCTGGCCCAATAGTTCTTCTAGGTTCTTTACCTTTTTTAGATCTTCTTTCAGCAGCTCTTTCTACTCTAAACTCTTTACGCTCAGCTCTACCTTGTTTGTCTTTCAAGGGTGATTCACCACCGTCTTGCATAAACGTTCTACGTCTACCACAACTTGTTACTTTAAAAGGATTATTTTTTTGAGTATACATATTAATTTTTTCTAGGATTAACTGGTACCGGTGGTGTAGCAACATTACCGCTAGGTTTTACCGTAGGTGTTACTGGTGTTGTGTTGTTATTATTGTTGTTATAATTACTATTACCTCCTCCAATTGGTTTCCAATTATTAATATTATTATGTGGTTTATAATAATAATTATGATAAGGATAATAATTAGTTCTAGGATAAGTAACGTTATTATAATTATATATAGGTCTTATAACATCTATTGGTAGTTTTAGAGTATCACCCTCAGTAGTTATAGCTAATACGTGTGTAATATTAGGCTTAGGTACTTTATATACTGTACAACCGCTTATAGCGACTAACAACATAAAAAGAGCAAAACCTACTAAAAAAGTTACTATATTGTAAGGGTGTTTTAATCTCATATTACCATGTATTTAGTTTTACCATTATCTTTATAAGCTTTCAAACATCTATTTCTATTTGATTCAGGACCTACATAACTTACATGTACCCAGTTAGGGTTTTCATCAGTACCAAATTCCCATATCATTTGATCATAATCTAAATTTGCTTTAATCCAGTTATACATTTCTGCATTACTAGCGTTACCATAAGTATCATCAATATCAATTGCTTGTCCGTGACAATGCTGTGATTTAGAACTTCCGCCAATAGCTTTGTTAAGTTCAGGTCCACGATAAAACGAATTGATCTTTATAGGACCTCCTACGTGTATTCTAAGAGGTTCAAATACTTTTTCAGCAATAATCTTCATATTAGCTAAATGATCATCAGAGGGGTCATTTTTTAATCCAAGCCTCTCTGCTGTTCTGCTATACACACCTTCTTTGTAGCTTATATGTTTACTTATTTTATCCATTATTTTCTACCTTTTCTAGCTTTACCTTTCAAAGCCCCTGGTATATCGTCTATTTGATTACCCACTTGCTTTATAGCGCTAATGACATCTTTTATTTCTGCTTCAGTAAGCTTTTTTCTTTTTTTAATCTCAGCTAATGTAGCAATAGCTTTTTCGTCGATAGTAGTTTTACTCCATAAAGCTTTCCACATATCTTTCCAGTATTGTTTAGTTAATTTCCACATACTTTTTTTTATTAAATAAATTAATTGTAACACTCATAGTTATTCCGCCGAGTGCTGTTGCGGTTAGATCTCTTGTGTCAAACCTATTTTTAGGTTGTGATGAATCTATTAGTTCTTTCACTGTACCAGCTAATATAGATGAACCTATACCAGCTAATAAAGCTTTGTTTTTATTTTTTGTTTTTTTAAAAACATACGTATAACCTGCTGCACTAGCTAAAGAGCCTGCTGCAAAATGTAGTTGTTTATCTTTTTCTTGTAGTAACTGAGCGTTAGCAAACGCCACAGTACCCATTACAAATAGGACACATAATTTAAAATTTACTTGCGTTATTAATTTCATTAATGGCTTCTTGAATATCGTTTAAGTCTGCTGGTAATGTTAAATCTAAACCAGCTTTAAAAACAGTTTCTTTTATACCGTCTTTAAATATCATTACTGTGGGCGCCATACGAACCCTGTATTTCTTTTTTGCTTCAGGTGCTTTAGCTATATCAACTCTATAGTAAATAGCATCTTCTAATTCTTCCCATTCAGCAAAGCAATTAGCTTCATTAAACTTAGCCCAAAACTCTATAACAACAGGCTTAATCTCATCATCACCAAAAGCGTTATTAGTATTTATTTTATCTTCAAAATTTGTATCATCTATCCAATATTCATCAGGCACATCAGATTGACTAAATGATAAAAATGGTATTAAGAATAAAGTTAAGTATTTCATTATTTATTTTTTTGTATTTCGTATAATCTTTCATCGATCTTATCTAGTTGATCCCTCATTGCTTCTACATCTTCTTGAGTATCCATAATGGTCTGACGTATTAACTCGTCTTTTAGATCATATTCTATTCTATCGATAACCGGTTCAGGTAACTCCTTAGCTAAAGCTATATCTGATTGTAATGTAAACCACATGGTAGCTAAACTAACTATACCGGCTCCAATTAACCCAAGTGTTTTTAAATCTAATGTTACTTTAGTTTCTTCTGATAGTTGCTTTGCCATTTTATTTTTCTTTTAATTCTTCAATTGTTGCTATAAGTTTTTCTACATCTTTCTGTAGGTATTCAATTCTTAAATCTTGCTTAGCATCATCAGGTAGTGCACCCATTTCGCCTCTAGGCCATTTAATTCTAAATTCATCATTTAACGTTTGATTATATTCTAATCTAACAAGTGTAGAGTCAATAGCACCTATTTTGGCTGTTAAATCAAACCAAATACCAGCTACAGATATAATACCTATGATTATACCTATTAATGTTTTTATGTCAAGTTTTACCTGTGACTTTTCTGATAATTCTTCCATTTTTATCTAAAGGTATAGTTTATACCAATGTTAGAGTTAAACATTTCTGAATCCCAAAACTTAGTGTATTCTCCTTCAATAAACAAACCAAATGATTTGCTAATTTTAACACCAAATACCAGACCCGCTTGGTAATCACTCCATTGCTCTCCTTCAAGCAAATCATTGTGACCACCTAGACCCCAGCTGTTTCTATGTAAATAGCTAAAATCTTCGTTACCTTTTATATATTTATGATAAGGTAATATCCAGCTACCATAGGCATGAAGCCAAAAGTTAGCTTTGTAATGATAGAAGTCAAAACCTACAATAGGTGCAATCTCAGCAAAAGGATCTAAATCAGCCCAAGCTTCTTGATTGTATCTATTTAATAGACTAGGCATTATTCTATCTCTAAAATCAGCATCAGTATAAGCTACAATATCTCCTTGTGCATTAACCCAATACCAATCATATGTTTCATTTCCATACTCATCGTTTTGTGAATAGTATATATCATCGTAACCATATTCAAAACCTAGAGTATACCATGGATTTACAGCGTTACCATTTTCATCTTGCTCATTTAACCATATCTCTACTGGGTTATAACCATAAGGACGTTCATGTGTACGATATATAGCTCCAGCAGATATACTAAACTTCTTACCAATAGGTAACCTGGCTCTTAATTCACCAGATGTGTATTTAAAATCTATCTTACCTGTTTCTCTAGCTTCAAATTTAGCTATATGATAATCACCAGTGTGTCTAGCGAATAATCTTTTATTTGTAAATATAGTACCATTATGTCTTTCTTTTTCATAATGTAACAAATATTCTAAACCCTGAACAGCTGATGTAGGTGCTGATAAACCTATTTGTTTTTCTTTTTTACTATCACCAGTCCAAAAAGTCCCTGGTTTTACCTCGTAATCAAAACGAGCTAGCTTACGTATACCAAAACCATATCTATAGTTATAAGGGTGATAGTTAGCTCTATCTTCTACTTGGGGTATACCGTAAAAATCATCTGGGTTAGTACGTATAAAGTAGTTTGGCTTAACAGCTTGTGCATTTTCTATATTACCAGCTGCATAGAACGTACCATACTTTAAAAAGTCTTTGTATAATTCTTCAATAAATTGTGAGTGAGCATTGCTAGATATTAGCAGTGCTAAGATTATTATTATTTTTTTCATAGTAAAGTCGGTTTATTCTTTTAGTATTACTTGTTTTTAGTTTTTCTTAACTCTCTGTACTCTTTTTCTACTCTTTTTATTCTTGCTGTTTTCACTCTCATAAGGATCAACACCTACATCCCAAGTATTCCAACCCAATGTCATTGCTATTCTTTGCCAAGCTTCATTTTCACTATTAGAAGCTTCTTTTATATTATTTAGTATCATAACAGCTCTGTCTAAAGGTATGTTTGCTGCAGCAGATAAAACATTACCTACAGCTAACAAACCAGGGTTATCTAAACTAAAACCAGCTTCTCTCATTTCATCAGCATCAAACTTGTATGATTGTAAAGCATTATATAATTTTCTTGCTTTAGATCCAACTGGTGGTGATAGATTTAAACCCTCTATCATTACATATGTATAATCTGGATTTCTATCTTTATTAGCTTCATATGAAAATCTCATTATCATATTCTTTATAGTAGATACTACAGCTCCATAAACACCAGAGCCTCTTAAAACTGTATCTGCCATGTTATTAACAACTCTACTCTTTTTATTATCCCAATTAACCTCTTCTTCATCATCAAATAATATACCAAACATAGCGTTTGATAATGTAGAAAATATTAAGTTTTGTATTGCCGCATAATAAGCTATTTTAGAAACATTAGTTTTCCAATCACCTCTTTTATTTTTAAGATCAAGATAAGCTTTCTTTGTTAATCTCATATACTGCATAGGTGTATTTTGAAAAGCTAATATTAATCTACCTAATGGACTTGCTTGTTGTTGCGAGATCATATCAGGTCTAGCTGACTGCTGTGCTTTTTCAGAAGCCTCAGCAAAATCTCCAAAAGCTTTAGTTTCTGCTTGCTCTTGTGTTAAACCTTGTTTTAGATATGTGTTTAATCTATTTCTATAGAACGTAGCACCACCAGAAGCAATAGCAAAACTATCAGCCATTTGTGTAGGTATAAAACCTTTTTGTAATAAATATCTTAATATAGCAGCTGGCTTGTTATTAGATGTATTCATGGCTTGTGCTATTTCAGCCTCGTTAACATCTGTTTGTAAACCTCTTCTTCTTTGCCTTAACATGTCTGAATTAAATATCATGGCAAAATCTTTAGCATATTGCTTTGTATTTAATATAGCTTTACCAAACTTAACTGGATTATTATCTGACCAGTTAACAAAGTTAAATAAAGATATTGTTTGTAAAGTCGCTGATCTAAAGTTAAAGAACATGATAGCACCAACAGAGTTGTTAACCCAGTTTAAGAATGAGTTTGTAAGCTTATTGTTACCACTTTGTCTATTAGTACCGTTTTCCATACGGTATAATATATCTTCTAACGCACTTCTAAAATCATCACCATACGTAGCTTGGATTTTATTTAAGTTATCTTTACTAAATATTTCGTTTTTGTTTTCTATAAAGTCACCTAAATACTTTTTTCTACCAACTCTTTGAGTTATGTCATTTATATCAGACACAATAGTACCTATAACCCAGTTTTCACTTGGTTCAGGAAAGTTTTTCTTACCAGTAATGTTGTTTAATACTTCAGCATAACCTTTTAAATCAGTATCAGCAGCTACTATTTCTGATAATCTTTTTTGATCAGTCTTTGATATACCAGGTATTTTATAACCTAACTTATCCCACAAGTAAACTCTAATAGCAGCATCATATGTAAAATCGTTATAAGCTGTTTTTCTTGATAGCAATTTTTTAACTTGAGGATAAAATTTACCAAGCTCTCTATAATTTTTAGCGTAAGCCTCTTTAGCACTGTTTATCTCCTGTATACCTCTAGTGAAAGGTTTTATTAAATTGTCTTCAAAAAACTTTAATTGTGCTTCACCTTGTTTACCTTTTCCTAAGAAACTATATATTAAACCTACAAAATCCTCTGCCGATGGAGGTAAAAAGAAAGTAAACTTATCAGCTCCTCTACCTCTAGATTTAGCAGCTGCATCAGAAAACACTTTCTGTGATTCAATACCTTTTGTTTGCTCTAATATATTGTTAAATCCTTCATTTAAGCTTAATTGAATTTTAGCTTGCTGAACTTTACCTTTAACATCTATTTGATTTAAAACATCTTGAACTGCTTTTACGTTTTTATAAGCATCATCAGCAAAATAAAAGTTGTTATATCCTTCAGATGCTTTGTCTATTATCCAATCAGCTTTAGCTTTTGGAGTACCGTTTTCTAAACCAGTAATATTATCTATAGGTATTTCAAGACCAATACCTTTTAAGAAAGCGTGTATCGCGTAAGCTGCCTCTTGTGGTCTAGCTGTTAGTATATATATATCTTTACTAGTGAACTTATCTTGTCTTCTTAAAGCTAATTCAAACAATGGTCCTTTTTTACCATCAATAACTTTATTAAATTCGCTAAAATCAAAAGTAGCACCAGCAGCTTCAAGGTCCGCAGACTGTAAAGCAAACTCTGTTGCATTTATTTTCATTGTATTACCTTCTGGCATGGTAACTAAAATTTGACTATTTGTTTGAGCTAGTGTATCATCAAAGTCAAAAACACTAATACCTTTTTCAGGTTTGTTTCTTAATCTACCTTGTTGTTTAGCTTCTAATATTTTAGAGTTTTTATCAACTTCATTTATAGACATTTGTAACTCTGGAGATATTTTCATACCTTCATTGTTTATATTAAACTCTTCTAAAAACGATTGACCTGTTTGTGCGTTTATTAAGTTCTGTGTACTTACAAAATTTAAAGCAGCCATTGTTTCATTAAAATATCTTTCAAACCAGTTGTTGTCAAACACGTTCCACTCACCAGTGAGATCCATATCATTTTTTAAAGCACTTTGATCTAGCTTTTTATTGTCAGCGTAGTTTATACCAATAAGCTTATAATTCTTTTTTACACCAGCTAGTGTAGACTGGAAACTCTTGCTTTTATCCATGATAGAACGTATCAATGTTACATAAGCTGCTTTGTTCTGCAACGCGTGCTCTAAATAAACCTTACCAGTATTAGTTTGATCATAGTGTGTAAATTCTGCGCCACCTCTATGTGGATGTGTTTTAGAACTTATAGCGTTTTCTAAAAATTGTAAAACAACTCCAAGTGCTTCAGGGTTTTTAGTTAATATCTCATTTATGTTATTCCAAAAAGCATCAAAGTTTATACCTGCTTGTTTATTGTACTCAGGTATCTTTGATTTATTTTTTTGTATATCTTTTACTGTCTTACCGATATGCTTAGCAAAATCTCTTTTAGGATATTCACCTCTTACAAATTTTAAGCTTTGAAACTTTTCTCTTAAATAGTATAAAACTGGCTTGTAGTTTCTTAAATTAATACCATTGTAAGTTTCACCAGCCGTTAGTAAACCTGGATGATTTTTCTCAAACACAGGATAAATATATTTATAAAAACCATCAAAATAAAAATCACTAGCTTGAATACCAGCGTCTATACTTTTCGCTGCGTTTTCTCGTACACCAGGGTATGTATCTAGTAAATCAAACTCGTTTGCTAAATCTATACTTGTTTGACTTAGTTGTATTTCTTGAGTACCTGCAGCTATATCTTGAATAACATTTGGTGAAGCTTCTAGTTGTTTTAACTGTTCTTTAATTATAGTGTTTGTTATCAACTTATCACCTAAGTTTAATAAAGCTTTCTGTACTTGTGCTTCAGCTGATCTAGGTGATAAACCTTTTATTGGATTACCATTTTTATCTATACCAGCTTTCTCTAAAAATTGAGTATCGTTTAGTTTATCTAAAGCATGTGGATATAAGTTATCAGCTCTGTCTTGCTTAGTGTAGTAAGCGTTTAATAAAGATTTTTGAACACCAGTTGACGTACCTATTAATTTATCTGAAGCAGCTTCTAACACAGCGCCTTTTGGCATAAGCTTTCTAAATAAAGTTTTAGAATCAAATATAAACTTAGATGCTTTTGCTAAATCGGCTTTACTAAAATTATTAGCTGGCTTTAATTTGCTAACAGGTATACCTACAGCCTCAGCCATGATAGCCTCACCTTGTCCTTTTATCTTTTTAAAACTTGGGTTTTCAAGATCTATACCGTCTAAAGTTACAGTTTCATTATAAGCTTTTTTAAACTTAGGTTTAACTATATCTCTAGGATCTATCTTTGTAACTGGTTTAGTCTTTTTTGTTTCTACAGGTTGATCTGCTATTTGTTGAGTTGTATCATCTATACTTGTTGTAAACTGACTACCCTCGTCTTTACCTAAAATTCTATCAGCTATTTCAATATATCTTTTAAAACCTGTTTTTGTAGAAAAAGAATTATTTAAATAACCAGATAATGGCGCTGGATCTTTGCCTTGTAGTTGTTGTTTTTTAACATATTCAGGATAACTTCTTATAACATCTAGCATACCTCTTTCACCTGTTTGTATTTCATCTACAAGTATATCTGAAAACTCAGAGTAATTAGGTCTTTGTTCATATCTACGAGATATACCTTCTGCGGTAGGTCTTAAAACATTTAACATCTCAAAAGCGCTTAGATCTGTTATCCCTTGCTCTCTATATATATTATTTACTAATTGTGAGTTTACCTCATTTAAAGAAGTTTGAACGCCTGATAATGTAGCTTGATCTTTTGTTATTGGACCTATTTCATCTACTAATGCCTGTGATATCTGACCTTCTTTAACGCTGTCTGTATATTCTTGCATAAACTTTAATACGTCTTCTGCTTTATTAAAATCTATATTTTTGTAACCAAATCTTCTAAGTAGGTTTACAATAAACTGTTTTATACTATCTAAAGTTGTTTTATCTTTAAATAAACTTTTAACCTGCATAGCTGCTTCAGATCCATCAGTAGGATTTAACATGTCTGACATTACTGTAAGATACTCTTGATGTTGTTTACCTCTTGAGTATCCTCTATCTTGCATCCTTTTTATAATGGCTGCGTTAACATTATCAGGTATTATTCTTTGTATATCATTCATTAAAGCTTTTTGGTTTTTAACCTTAGCATTAATAATACCGTGTAAAAGTTCATGTGCACCAACATTTATTTGGAAAGTATTAGCGGCTGCTTCTTTATTTATATATATAGTACCTTTATCAATAAAACCACCTATGCTATTTAATTGAGACTTTTGTTTTTTACTTAATTTAATTTTATTTCGTTTTATTACTTCATTAAAGCCTTTAGTAGTATTTTCAATAACAGTTCCTAATCCAAGTTTTTTAGCACCTGTTTCTGCATATCTAGCCTGCTCTTCTACTTTTCTTTTAGCTAAAGCTTGTTCAACCCTTGATCTATCAGCTTCGTTTTGTAATGTAGCTTTTGATTTTCTACCTTTTGTTGAATACTTAGAATTTATATCTTTTATTTGGTTTTGTATATCAGCTAATTGAGCTTTAGCAAAAGAAGAATTTTTTCCTATAAATTTTAAAGCTCTTCTTTCTAATTCAAATAAAGCTTCTCTATCTTTTTTATTTGTAACCCTTGGGTCTATAGATGCTTTTAATTGTGTTTCTTGTTGTATTTTATTTACATACTGTGATAATTCATTGTCATTTTTAATAACAATATCCATAGCAGTTATCTCATCATTACTAGCAGTGTCTATAATTTTTTGCATCGCTTCAGCAGTTATTTTTCTACCATCAATAGAATATTCACCACCTCTAACATTAGACAATAAGCTTATAGAACCTGTAACCGGTGCACCACCTAATCCAATAACACCTTCATTAATTATCTCTCCAGCGTCTAGTTCTTTACCTTGTACTATTAAACCAACACTTTCTCCAGTCATACCACCAGCAACTTCTGAAGCACCAATAACTCCACCAGCTTTTATATTTTCTACTTTAGGTATTAATCTTGATCCTCTAACAACAGCTGTTTTAGAAGCGCTTGAAATAATTTTTGAAGCTCCATAACCACCTACAACACTAAATAAAGACTCAACAGTACCAATAGCTATACCTCTTGCAATAGCTTGATTATAAGCTTTATTATAAAATTCTTCGTCTTTAAATAATACTCTTAAATTCTGTATATTTCTAGCTAAACCTCTTTCTGCTAATTCTTCATCTAAAGATGATTTAAAACTCATCAACGCATCATTGTAAGCGTTAACTCCACCCCAAGCTCCAGCTATTGCGCCAACAGTAGCCCCTTTTGGACCACCAACCAAAAAACCAGCCCCACCACCAGGAATAGCTCCTCCAACACCAGCTTTAACACTTTCCAAATTAAACATACCACCCGTACTAGCTACAAACTGTTCGGTCATAAAAGAAACACCACCAGTAGCTTCAGTTGCTCTCAACCATGCGACAACACCATTAGTACCTTTTTCTTTTTCTTCTTCATACACTTTTTGCCAAAGTTGAGTTGATCTACTTGGCCCACCCATTTCATCTAATTCTTCTGCGGCAGATATAAATTTTGCTATCTGCTCATCATTTATACCATCAGGATTAAACTCCATAACATCAGCTATATTGTCCATAGAAAAAGCTCTATACTTACCTTGTTTAACACCTGATTTAAGGCTATCCCACCAACCCCAAAAGCTTTTAGAATAGTCACCTTCTACAGTGTTATTAGTATAAGACCCATCGTCTGAGTAATCATTATAATATTCAGGTGCGTCTGAAAAAAACTGCTCATTAAAAGCATCATAGCCTTTAGTGTATATTCTTTTATCTTCTAAAAAAGTATGTAATTTTTGTCTGCTTTCTTCGTTGTAAAATTGTTCTGTGAATTTATTAAACGGTTTAGTGTATAAATCGTTTTCAACTAAATGTTTATATAGTTTAGGTAAGCCTTTTTGATTTTTCTGAGCATTTAATCTTCTTTCTTGTTCTGCTCTTATTTCTTCTTCTTCCAGATACTTATCGTAATCATCTTGCGCTTCTTGATGTTTATCAGTAATGTTGTAACTAGCACCAGCAACATTATACTGGCGGGTCATGAACTTAGCATCACTCATATTTTTTTATTTAAAAGTTATCAGCGGCACCAACGTTAACGTTAGTTTCCTCTTCATTAGTTTCTTGTGTATTGTCTTGTTGTTGAGATGGCCAATATATAGGATCAACTTTAGCATATCTTAAAACATCATAAAAAGCTTTTGGATCTTCAAGATCTATAACCTTATCACCTATGTAAAATACACCATCTTCTTCTAGTATCTCTACGTTTGTCGGTAAATAAAGCTCTATATCAGCAATGTTTTTATTGTTCCACGCGTCGACAAGTAGATTTACTTTGTTTTGATTTTTTATATCTGTAGCTGATGGCTTACTATTATTAGTAGTCGTGTTTTTACTTGGTTTAACCTTTCTTTGACTAGCACCTGTTTGTGATTGTTTAACTAACACGCCCATATAGTTGTTTACAACTTGATCTCTTAGCTCACTAAAGCTTAAGTTACCATCTTTGTATGCTTGTACTTGATCTTTCATGCCATCAGCTAAAACTACATTACCGACTAAACCGTCGTGTAATATAGACATCAATGTAGCATCTCCACCTTGATCAATAGCTGTTTTTAATTGGTTTTGATATTGAAAATATAAAGGATTATTTTGACTTAAAACTTGACCTGTTTTTAAAGCATTTTGATAAACACCAACACCCATTTTAGTCATAGCTGAAGCTGTTTCGTAATCTTTAATAGAGTAGTCAGGCATATCATTCAAAGATAGTTCACCATCTACACCAACAAACTTAACGTTTCCAGTCTCATCTATCATCATGTCTAACTCTTCATTATAAACACTTCTTAATAAGTTTACGTTAGCTTGGTTTGAACCATACATAGATATAGTTTGACCTTCAATATCACCTATTAAATCTTTTTTATTTTCACCATAAAGTTTCATCTGTTTATCTAAGTTTTCAAATGAACTTTTTATTTGATTCATCTTAGCAACTCTATCCATATAATCTTGACTACCAACTTCATATTCATCCACGCTATTAGCAGCGTTAACATACTCTTGTTTTTGTTGAGATAAAAAGTTAGATATATTACCTCTGTACTTAGCAGGTATTGCAGCTAGATCAACATCAGCTGGTAATTTTTTTAAGTAGTTAGATAGCCTTTGCTCATAGAAGTTTTTTACAGATCTAGTTGGGTTATCACTACCCTTACCTCCTGTAGCTGCCTCGTAACCTACGTCAAAAGCTGTTTTAACGTTAGTATATCTACCACCACCAGCAGCGTCGTAAATTGATTGTGAGTTATAATACATAATATTTTATTTTGGTTTTCCTTTTAAAAACTGAGCCATGTTTGGTGTAGCCATACCTGCAGCCTCACCAATACCAGATATTAACATTTGATCACTTTGAGCTTTAGCAGCTTGAGCAGCTTGAAGATCTTGACCAGTTAACTGCATCATAGTATCTATCTTACCTAGTTCGTGTTCTCTTTTTTGATACTCACCCTCTATTTGTTGATTTTGTATTGAAGCAGCTTGGTTCATTGTTCTAGCTTGGTTAGCTTGCTCTTGTTGACCTATATCAACAGATGCTTGTTGTGCTTGTTGATTTGATTGACCAGCCATAGCTTGTGCTAAAGCAGCTATACCAGATCCACCTGCAGCTTGACCAAATTGATCCATAGTGTTTGCTTGACTTTGTAAAGCTTGTGTTTTAGCAAAGTCTGCCGCCTGTGTATTAACGGTTGCATCCTCATATACGTTCTCCATATTATCATATAGATTAGAGGTATCCATGTTTTCAAATTGTTGTCTTTGCATGTCATATGCTCCTTGAGCATTCTTCAACTGAGCTTTTTTCTTTTTTCTACCAGCTAAACCCATACCTATTTTAGCAGCTACGCCTACAGCCTGCGCTGCCATTGGTATAAATTTTATCGGTGAAGATCCTTGGTGTTTTTTCATCTTAAGTTATTTATATTATTATTACACATTATTTGCTAGATTCAAATATTTCCGATCCTACGCTAAATAATTCTGCTTTTATTGTAGAGTTGTTACTCATTTCAACTTCAGCATAGTAACCTAGTAAACTAGCCATGTTAGCTCTATTATCTTTACTAAATAAAAAGAAACTACTACTAGTGGGTAAAGCTGTAGAGTTAGCTATATCAGCTGTTATTACACCTGTAGCATAATTTATAGCTGTTATAACACCAACCTCAATAACATTGTTACTGTTTAGTATAGGACTAGGAGTTCCTTGCATAGTTTCACTAGCGGGATTAACATAATATAATACGTCTCCTAATTGTACTGATTCGTTTAGTTCGTTAGTAAATGTTACTGTTATACTTGGCATATCTATTTATTTTATGGGTTAGCTCCGTCGTTAGCAAAAGCAATCATTACTTTTAAGTTATGTACATCTCCAGAAGCTACACTTGGACTGAAGCTAGTTATTGTCACTGTTATATCCATAAACAAAGATCTACTACCTGTGCCTTGATTGTTTACAGCAAAACTAGTTATACTAGTATTATACGTAGCACTGTTAAATTTAGTTGTTGTGGCACCGTAGTTTCCTGCTGTAACCGTTAAATCACCTACAGTGTCAACGTATGAAGGAAAATCACTGGCACCTAAATTTACACCAGCTAAAGTATATGTTATAGTTGACGAACCTGATGTTCTACCGGTAACACCTTGTATATAACCACTAGGATAAAGTATCGCAGAGTTACCTCCTGTTGCATCTTGAAACTGTGTTGATCCTACAGTAAGAACATTACTACCACCTGGGCTACTACCACCAGCGTCACAAAATTGATCAACGTTAAAGTTTATAATAGTGTTACTGGTACCGTGTTGCCAGTTGTACCAGTCAGATCCAGTTATAGTTAACTTTCTATTAGCATTACCACTATTATCGGCAGATCTAGTAGCTGTAATTGTTCCAGCAGCTATATTAGCGTTTCCAGTTACACCATAGTGACTTGATGTTAAAGTCATGCTATTTGAAAGAGCATTAGTACCGCTAAATGTAAAAGCCTGATCGTCTTGTATAACAACAACAAAGTTAAACTCAGCGGAGTTATTAGTAGTATTTTCTACACCAGATTGACCATTTATAGCATTAGCTCCACCACTAGGAGTTATAGCTGTGCCAGCGTAATTGCTATAAGTTATAGTCTTGTTAAAGTTTAAAGTTCCTCTACTTGTTGACGATGCGTCTGCTGTAACTGTTTTAAATCCTCTTCTGTTTATAGTAAAAGGATTTGTTTGTGTTATATTATCAGCGGTTGGAGGTTTTTCAGTTATAGTTATTGTATATGTTACATCAGCTAATACTAAAGGTAAAGTAATTAATTGAGCGTGTTGCCCGTTATTACCTATGGTTAACGTTCCAGACGTTGTGCTAGAGCTAGTAAAGTTTGCTGCCGTAAAATCATAAGTATGACTATCACCAGTTCTAGTTATGCTAACTTCAAATGTTGCACCAACATCTCCATAAACAGTCAAACCTCTTTTAGTTAAAACATACGGAGCGTCTGATGTATCTAAGCTATAGCTGTTAATTCTATTTAAAGCAACCGGTATATCTTCAGCGTTAGCTGTTATATTTATAACATCAGCTGTATCTGTTATTAATGGTATTATACCATCAACATTAAAAGTTGTAGCTGTATGACTAGTACCAGTTCCGTTTGGTGTGCCTACTATTACGTAGTTATCAACATCACCCGTCGCTACAACACAAGTTGGAGGTATTTTAAAATAATGTCCACTTGTAGCTGTTACAGTTCTAGTAAATAAATCTACTGTAGTACCACTTGTAGCTGTACTCGAATAAGCTTGATTTGTAGCAGCTGCTGTAGCATCAGTTACGGAAACGTTAAACACTCCTGATAATGTTTTAGGTATATTTTTTTCTAATACAGCAGCACCATCAACATCTATAGTAAAAATATGGTTATTTGTACCTGGATTAAAACTGTTATCAAGATCAACGTTTATAAGAACAGTATTATTTTCAGCATAAGCAACACCACTATTAGACTTTGTTATACCACTAACACCTGTTGGTGGTGATGCTATCGTAAAATCATTGTGATCAACTCTGTAACCAGTATTAGGTGTTATTGTTAACACTTGATTAGCAACACCAGATCCTAAGATTTGTGATGGTGTAACCTCAACAGATGTGGAATTTATTGTACAGTTAGTTAATGCCATTAGTCGTTGTTTTCATTTACTGTTATTGTTACTTTGTATGAGTAATCAGCGCTAGGTGCTACACTACCACTACCTAAACCTTGAACGCTAAATTCGCTAGTATCAAGATTACTTAATGTTGTTTGAGTACCCTGTATATAGTTAAACCATTTACCTTCTTTTTCTACAAACTTTAATACATTACCACTTTGTTTGTCAGATTCTATAGAATTACTCCACCAACCAGCAACATTGTTTTTGTTAAAGAAATCATTATCTGTATCAGAGTTACCACTGTTGTCTTGGAATATTCTAGCTTGAGTGCCTTCGTAGTTTAATGTCTTGTGTTGTTTAATAGAACCAGGTGCATCGTTAAATATAAATTTAATGCTTGAATTGTATGGATCTCCATAAAAATCATTTCTAGTTTCATTATCATGAACCCAAAGATCACCATGTTTAAATGTGTAGTATTTATTATTTAAACTTACACCATCTTCTTGTAAAAAACTTTTTCTACTTGTCCAACCATTAGTATCTTCTTTAAAAGATATTGTATCATGATTTAACGTTATGTTATACTCTTTTTTATTAGTATCATAACTACCTATAACAGTAGTAGATAATGCTAGGTTTTCTTTAAAGTAATCTTCCATACCATAACGTGATATAGGTTCAAGACCATCAGCAGATAATCTTAAAACTACTCCTCTAGCTTTATCTGAAAAATAAGCTCTATAACCATATGTTGTATAAGATTCAGGGTTTTTACTTATACCAAATTCACCAGTGTAAGGATTTGGTGTACCTAATACGTTTGATGATACTGTAACTTGTTTACTACCATCAGCTGTAAATAATATATCTTTATTAGTAGGTATTTTAAAACATTTGTCTTCACATAAAACATCTAAACCACCGTGTCTATGTCTCATTAATTGTATCGAGCCGTAAACAGGATTTATTTGTTTTGTTATTTTATCTGCTTGTATAAACTGATTAGTATTGTTAGTTCCACTTATAGAATTATAAAGACCAGAGAATATAACAAAATTTGATTTTCTTTCTTCAGCATAAGGTGTTTCTAACACGGTACTAGCCTTTATACCTTTACTTAGTTTAGCAGCGTTAAAATCATCTCTAACTCTATCAGATTCTACACCGTTGGCAAAACTCCAGCAGTTAGAGTAATCTAAAGTTTGTTCGTTACCATGTACTGATTTATTATAAGCTTGATCTGCTTCGTAATATAGATTTAAATCTGTTATATCTTTTGGTTCTGTTTCAAATATAGCTGGATTATCACTTGTAAAACCTTTTTCATCGCCACCAGCATATATATCTAAAAACTCTATTTGAGTAGCTGATGCTTTCGATGTATGTCCATTATCTTCTGGTGCCCATTGTATTTGCTTGTCTAGTTTTAAAGTCCATTTAATAATTCTCATACTACCCCATCTACCTATTTTACCATCTTTAAAAGCACCTATGTTACTTCTTCTATATCCTTTTATTTGATAAACAGTTTGATCAGGGTCATCAGTAAACCTAAACTTCATGTTAGTTGTCTGCATCGAAGTTACTAAGTTTTTATAAGCAGGTCTATGTTGGTACTCAAAATTATTCCAAGCACCTTGCCAAGCGTCTCTATCTTGATCGTACCACCAGTGGTAAGCTATTTCAATAAAATCATTACCAGATTGAGCTCCAAAACCTCTAACATCATGAGCATTACCGTGGCTTGTAACACCACCTAAACCACCTCTGTATTTATTACCGTTAGTAACTAAAGTACCACCAGCATCTTTATAATGTCTATATATGTTTCTACATAAAAACCATTCACCGTGATAAGGATCGTTTCTTCCTGCTCCACCTGGATAAACACCTTTTTGAGCATTTCTCCAATAATCCTGTGATTTATCAGGTGCAAAATTATTAGCATATATATGTGTGTTAGCTATAACACTGTAGTCGTCAGCATTTTCATTATTTAAAATAGCTGATTCTAAAACACCATCTCTTTCTATTTTAGCAAAAAATCTACCACCAAACTCAGGTTCTGTTTTAATATTTTTTTGAGCAATTTCTAAAGATAAACTGTTGTCACTAGCACTATAGCTACCTATAAAAGAAACATCATCTTCTGATAATTTATCTTCTAGCTCAACTTCATAGTAATCATTACTACCAGCTTCAACAAGTTTTAAATTTGCAATATCATACCACTTTGTTTTGTTACCAGCTGATAACACTCTAACTAATAAATCAGATTTGTGATGTACGGGTGGCGTGTTTTCATTAAAATCATTATCACCACCTCCAAAAACTTTTTTCCATTTACTTTTTAATATATGCATGTAAGTTCTATCTGGCTCAGGAAAGCCAGTAGATAGGAATATATTTTCATTTTGTTCTCCAGAGTTAGTAGAATTTAAAACACCCTGTGTGACTCTTTCTATCTTTAAAAAATCTGGAGCTTCGTTTTCAATAGCTATTATTTTATACCTAGCTTCGTCTTCAACAAAAGTATCATCATTGTGTCTTTTCTTTAAAACTAAAAATGTTTCTTCTGATACTTTGTTTCTTTCTGATGAAGGAAAAGCTATCCAAACGTTACCATCTTCAGCTGGATAATGTCTATCCATAGCTAAATTATAATACTCGTCTGAAGATTCTTTTATAAAATATTTATATGACTCAGCCCAATAAGGTATTGGACTAGTTATTTTAACTTTTAAAACATTGTAGTTTATAGCAGATAATTTATCTAGTGTAAAAGAACCAGAAGTGTCGGTAAATACTGGTGTCTCTCTACCATACTTGTCTCTATATACCACACCAACTTGATATGTTCTAAGCGATTTAATAGACGGATAAGGCTCTCTTTCTAGGGTTGTTACTGAAGGGTTTTGAACTATAGACACATTAAACCTAACGCTTATATCGTCACCACCAGAATCTTTCATATCAAAATTCTCTATGTAGTTACCATACATTATTCTATTAGCAGAAAGTGCTTGTGCTTTAGCTTTTCTTGGTACATTATCCCAAGGTCTTAACGCTTGTATCGATGGTAAAACTTTATATATAACATCTGATGTTATTTCTATCTCACCATTAGTACCAGCTGTGTATTCCTCATCTGTTAACTTTATACTTTGTACTGTATATATGTTATTACTAGCAGTATCCTTATATAGTATATCTATTTCTTTAACACCATGAGGTGCTCCTTCTGTGAAACCACCTATTTTTAAAGATCTAACATTGTTAACCATACCTTTGTTATAGCCTTTTTTAGGCGCATAATCAAAGTCAGATGGTAAAAATGCTACATCACTATAAGGTCCTATAGCTGAGTATTCATTATCATCAAACTTATATCTATACGAAAACCTAGGAAATTTAAACTCAAACATAGGTTTTTCTTCTATTAATTCAACTTTCCAATCTTGTAAACCTTCTTCGATGTTTTCTGAAATAACATCTACATTAACTGTAAACGCGGTGCCTATTACAGCTGTTACGCTAAGTATAATCTCTTCATCTTCAGCACCACTAAGTAATGTTACTTTTAGTTTATCTCCAACTTCAAAATTTGGTGTAGTTGAAAATGTAACAGCACCGTAGTTACCAGTACTTATAGCGTCAAAAGGATCTGTTGTCTCTGTAAATCTTTTTTGTAATAATGTAGTTTCAACAATACCAGTTCTTTTAGATGCTGACATTGTTATACTCGGTGGTTTTATTGGAGCTTTTTTTATAACAGTTATTTGATCTTCTATAAAGTTAGCACCATTTATTTGAGTGTGTGTGTAGTTACTATTAGAGCTATTATAAGCTTTCCAAGTTTTTATGTTTATTTTCTTTGGCTCTGTTTGATCGTCTGTCCAAAATAATAAATCATCTATTATATTTATACCAGTTATTAAAAACGTTGAGTTAAAACCTAAAACACCTGTCGTGTCTACTAATATAGGTGAAACAACATTTAACGTCTGATCATATTCTAGTATTAAAGACTTAGTGTCACTAGCAACGAACCAGTATATCATCTCTGTTTTAGTGTTTGAATAAACACCAATACAAATAGGGTTAGTACCTAGATTAGACAAAGCGTTACCATATGGTCTTCTATTACCTAATATATTTTGCACAGCACCAACGTCACTAGCTTCAGAACTAGACACTTGTATGTTTAATGCATCTCTATATTTACCATTAGGAACTATTCTTTCGTCGAGGTCCTTGTTCATAGCACCTCCACCAAATTGTCTCTTTATTTCTGGCATACTAATGTTTTATTATTTTTGATTTGTTTTTCATTATTAAGTTAAGCTCTTCTACTTTTAAATTAGATAACCTTAACTTAGCTTTTCTTGCCGCAGCAAATCTTTCTTTTTTAAATCTAGCTATTATGTATTCTGGTGTGTTTACTCTAGATGATAATATACCATGTGCAACCCATTTGTAAACTGCTTCTTCAGCAAACTTATGTACTCTTATTTCTTCTTCAGTACCTAAGCTATCACTTATGTATTTTAAAGTTACTGTCTTACCACTTATTCCAGAGCTAAAATATATCATACCTCTAGAATTATCTATGAAATATAAACCATTAAATTGAGCATTTTCTGGCATTAAACCATATCTTCTACCCTCTGCTAATGTAGCATCAACATCAGGACCAGTAAAATTTTCAACAGTATTATCTGAATTAGCTGAGTTTCTAAAATCAGTCCACGTGTTTGAATCAAAAGCTTCTAGTAAAGTTTGATCTTCATTAAACGTATAGTCATAGTTACCATCTTGTAATATAGCTAAAGGATTACTAGTTTTTCTAGCAGGGTATAAAACCCTTTCAATACCGGCATTATCTTTCCATGTTAACTTAACATAATTAACATAGTCATGAGGTAATCTCATTGTTAATGATGGTGGTATTTCTATTTCTTGAGATTTTTCTGATCTTAATGTATCATAGCTTAATTCAGCAATAGCTCTCTGCGCGTGAAATGATATTTCAGGTATTTTTACTTTTCTTATAACTTTACCTTCACCAACATAATTAACTTGAAAATTAGCTATTATATCATCTATACCTATATATTGATAATTACCAAGTTGTTCATTCACATCAGCTACTTGTCTAACAGTAACTTGAGTACCGTTAGCTAAAGCAGAGTTCATTGTTATAACACCATTAGAGGCGTTATAAGCATATAAATTTGCAGCTATTTCATTACCACCAACAAACACAGCTATTTCAGCTTCTGCTGTAGGTAATGGACTAAACGTTAAGGCGGGTAGCGCTGCGTTACCATTACTAACTAAAATCTGACTATTGTCGTAATATTGTTGTTGTGTTATATTAAATAATGGCATAGCTTATTGTTTTTCTTGTTGTATTTGTTTTAGTTCTTCTTGAGCAGCTTGTTGATAAAACATAGGATCTTTTATAACAATACCAGCTAATCCACATATTTTAAATACTAAATCAGTTTCTTCTGATTCATGTACTTCAAAGTGAGTTGTGTAAGTAGCTGCTGGATTATATAAAGGTTTATCGTTAACAATAGTGTAACCCCATCTAGCTGTGCTAGGTCTTGCTATGTAATTGCAGTAAACAGTTGATGTGATTGTGATTGGGAAGATTTGTATTCTTTGCTCCCTGTTTTGTTGATTATCACCAGCATTTGAAAACCTAACATATATAGGTCTTGTCAACGTTGGAGCTGTTAATGGTGATCTTAAGTAAGTGTGGTGTTCGTTTTGCTCTACGTTTTCTATTTCATAATACTGACCAGCTTTTTTATAATATAAAGCTCCCATACGATAGTAATCAGGTAGTATACCTACCCCGTCACCATCACTCATATCTACTGTAGCTCTAAACTTTTCAAAGTGATCTATTTTTTCTTGTAGAATATCTACAGTGTCAGCGTATATCGTTTCATTTATGCTTTGTACTCTATGATATTGATTTAAATCATAAAAGTATTGCTCAAATATATCCATCTGAGCCTGATTAGCAAGTATATTGAACTCCTGTGGAGTTATATATCCTCGTTGCTCTTTATTAGCAATGGTTAATACTCTTTGATATACTGTATTTATATTGACCATATTTTTATTTTTTATAGTAGTAGTCACCCATATAGAGCGACTACTCTATAAAGTGATTATTAATTTAATCTTTTTTCAATTGTTTTTAGAACAGCCATACCTTCATCAGTTTTAAACCAAGCGGCTAGCGCTGAATAAGGATGCTCTTCATGAGGAACTTCAAATAGTTTTCTACCATTTGATGCCCATTTAAATGTTCTTTGATCTTCTGTTAACAACAATATGTTAGATTCAGTGGCTTTAATACCTATGTTTCTTAACATAATATTATCATCTTGAACTAAATTTAAAAATAGTTTAGGGTTTCTTTCAGCCATTACAATAAGATCTCTTCTAATTTCTTTAGTAGTCATCTTACTAACTTCACTACCAATCTCAACTCTTAAAATAGCTTCAGCTTGATCTATTTCCATTTCTTTAGCGTACTTCATAGATTCTACTTTAAACTCTAAGTAATCTAATTCGTCTTCTGCTATTTCAACTTTATTATGTTCTTTAAATAACTTACCGTTTAATGGATGTTTTTCTAAGAACTTTATTAAGTTTTGTTGTCTACCTTCAACATGCAATTTACCGTTTCTAAAAGCAATATGTCCTAAGGTTGCAGGACCTACTTGTTCATCAACGAATGGTGACTTTTGGTTTGTAGCATATCTTAATTCTCTATTGTAACCTTTTTCTTCGTCAAACCACATTAAAGGATTTTTTCTAGTATGTCTTGATGGTATTTTATTCAATATTGGTTGATGTCTACCTGTCAGTTCATACAATTTATCTTTGTATTTTTCCATGATATAATATAATTAAAAAGTTTGTAAAAAATAAAGAGGAGGGGCGATACGTATACCGCCCTCTCAACTTTATATAATAATTGTTAGCAATTAGCTCTTAAATAATACGAAGTTGTTTGCTGCTTGAACGCATAAACATCTTTCAGATAAGAAGTTAACTACCATCTCATCAGCGTCAGAAGTATAGTTTCCACCAACAGATCCAGTGATCCATGATTTCATTTTTCTATCA
>Ga0181414_1000062_pt1 | contig 28820 bp, 37 predicted proteins | sample 37SPOviralmetaG_FD_130139 | JGI IMG/M metagenome (GOLD analysis project Ga0181414, IMG submission 130139) | Marine viral communities from the oligotrophic San Pedro Time Series (SPOT) site, San Pedro Channel, CA, USA - 37 SPOT_SRF_2012-11-28 | ecosystem: Environmental > Aquatic > Marine > Strait... | reverse complement strand
ACTGAATGAATGCGTCATCCGATGCTCGGATGTGCATGTGTCCCCAATCTTTACGGTATTCAGCGAAACCATCTAGGTGGGCACCATCTCCAGCAGTTGCTACATCATAGTTACCAGTTGATGCGTTATATCTAACGAATGCTCTGTCATCTTTTTGTAGTGATAGTCCAGTAAACTGTGCCACAACCATTGATTTGAAACCAGTTGCTTTAGCACCGTTTGCATGCATACCATTCATACCCCACACACTTCTTAGTGATAAGTTAAATGCGTATGGTGATGCTGAGTCAACAGTATCAATCTCAGTCTTAACAGTGATGTTTGAACCTAGTGCGTTACCAGTCGGTGTGCCTGACATTTGGTAAGTAAATGTATTACCAGATGCAGATGTAACAGTAAATGATCCATTATATAATCCTTTGTCAGCATCAGATGCAGCACCTGATGAACCAGTTACACCACTAATGTTTATGTTTACACCAACAGAGAATCCATGATCTCTTGGGTTACCAAACTCGTCAACTGTAACTGCTGTTGCAGTCTGTCCGTTTCTTGTAATCTGTAGAACTCTATATTCATCAGAGATCGGACCAACGATTCTGTTTTCCTCAACCCTTGCCTGTATTTGGTCAGCAGCAGGGTCACCAGATGTATCAGGTATAGTTGCAAATGCTTTTGATACCTTTTGATAGTATATTTCTAAATCTGTTCTTTCTAAAATATTTGGTACAGCAGAGTAATCTGTATTAGGTACAGTTCCGTCTGTGATTAATTTTGATAATGGGTTTAGACCATCAGCAAACTCAAAACATGTAAGTCTATGATGAGAAAACTTAGGTGCTAAAGTTTCTACTGAGTCTGGTTTAAAGTATACTCCTTCTTCTGCTCCATCAAAGAATGAGAACTGCCAGAAGTATGTACCACCAGTTACTTTGAAGACTGCTGTTCTAGGAGGAACTTGATCTTCTGTGTTAATACCTTTTGCTGCATAAACAGTAGGATAAGGAACATACTTAGGTATAATTTTAGTTCTTCTAAGGTCAGTTCCAACAAGTGAACAACCTCTTGGAACAATAATACCGCCCTCAACCGAGTTATATTTGTAGAGAACATTGTTAGGAGAAGTTAAATCGAGGTTTGAGTTTGCATCAATAGGTGCAACGTTTGTGTATAATACATCCCCTGGTCTGTTATCTACTTGATATTCAGCAGGGTAAAGCATGATACTGAAAGCATCAAACTCGTCATTACTTAAACCAACTCTATATGAAAATCTTGCTACTTCTAAGAATGCTCTTTGTAAACTTTTAAATGGTCGCAAAGCAGAGTTACCTCTGTTATCGATAGCATCAGATGCATCGAAATCATCGGGGTTGACATATATGATACGTCCAGTTCTGGACGTAATAATATTCTTTAGTCTAGTTAGTGACATTACCTATCCGCTTTGTTTGTATTTATTGAGGGTTAACTTCCACCTGATCCAGATCCACCAGAGGCAGCCTGTCCATAGGTACGAAGTGTAAACTCGGATGAAGCATCTTCAAATCCGATTAGTGCAAAGGATGCTTCAGCAGCAGCACACTCAACAACCAGTCTTTGCCCTGGTCCAATAACAAGTGACTTAATTTCTTCTGTTACATCTGCAGCAAGGGTGTTATCCTTACGAATGTAATGCTTTGTTTCTACCACTGTTGTTGCAGTAGTAATAGATGAAACGGTTACTGCTGTTCTTGTACCAGTGTTTATAGCAGGTACATCTAGGAATGTGTCACTAGTTGTAAAATCAGCAGATCCAACACCTTTAATCATATACAGGTTTGTACTTGAATAATCACGAACAAAACCATAAGCACCTGATGTTTGACCAGTGACAGTATATGTCACTCCATTGTAGGCAAATGTGTCAACGCTGTTTTGCCATGACCCAATAACATTGTATACGAATACAGAGTCATAACTATATGAACTTGATGTAGTGAGAATTCTGTCTGTTCCCCCGTAATTTGAGTTAGCAGCAGTTCCAGTTGTTCCTTCATAGTAAAATAGGTTAGATGGTAAACTTGTGTTTGCAGTTAGATCATACTGAACATAAGCACCACTAGAACCTGCAGTTCCGTTAGTAGTTTTACCTGTAGTATATTCTGTACCATCATCAGAGTTACCTGCAGTTCCATCAGGACCCCACTCACCGTTTGCAGTCTCAGAGAGTTTGAATACCAAACTACTCATACTTGAGTCTGCTACGTTGAAACGATATGTTCTGTCTCCTAATACTGTTAAAGCAGTTCCTAGATAAAGATCCTCAGTTCCACCAGATGTTGTAAAGGTAAACTCGTTTGCAGCAGTACCAACACCACCAGATGATATAGTAGCAGTTGCACCACCAGATGCAGTTATAGAGTCACCTGCGACAAACTCAGATCCAGATCCATTCAATGTTGAAGGACCGATATAAAGAGTTGCACCACCAGATCCTGATGCTACAGCAAAGACTGTTGCGACTGAAGTATTACTACCAGTTCCTTTTGTTATTGTATTACCTATGGCAAATGTACCAGTCACAGATTCAACTGCAATCGATCTGATTGCCTTACTCTTCACTACAATCTCAGTAAATGGTGGAATATAAAATGATTCAAATACTGCGGTCTTCTCTCCGTCAGCAGATGTTAATAGTTGATTTGCCTGTAAACCTTGATCGGCACCAACTGGAGTACCTAATGTAAATCTATATCCTGTTACTACATCCCCTTTATGAAGTTTATATGTACTTGCACCTACAACTAAGTGTTGATCATAGTCTTTTACAGCAACGTCGTAAGTAGTTCCTGATCCGCCTTGCTCTGTCACAGACAAAACCGTACTAGCAGATGCATCTATCGGTGCTGAATATAGCAACGTATTAGTAGCACCTGTTGGTTTTGCTGAAGCAAGTAGTCCTTGTTTAGCCATTGTTTATTAAAATCCAGAGTAGAAGAATTGTTGTTGTCTGGTGAGTCCAGTCAGGTTGTTTGCTCCAATACCTGCACCAAATGTAACGTCGTCTAGTGTTACGTTTGAAGTAGATAATAGAGTAGCGTCAGCGTCAGGAAACTTAATCGTTCTCGGACCTGTGATGCCTTCAGCAGAGAGTGTTACTTGTCCTTGCGTATTACCAGTCGTTTTAACGATTGGTGAGTTGAGAGTCTTATTAAAAAGTTCTCCTGCGGACTTCTCTGATACAAGTATATTGTATGTGTCTGCACCTCTATTTAGATTATCTGTATTAGGGAATCTGAAGATTTCATTAGTTGATGTGTTTACGTTAGCAACGTTAAATGTAATCTTTTTCGTTGCGTCAGTATTGTCAACTAAGAGTAGTCCTTCAAACAACTTGTTAGAGATAGTCTGAGTAGTGGTTGTACCAACAAATGTCATTGACAAATCAGGAACCGTAAGGGTTCTGTTTGCAGTTAGAGCAGATGTGTTGAAGATTGCATAGTTAGTTGCAGTCTCAGCGTTTGCTGCCAACTTTAAATCAACCAGAGTTTTTGTAAGAAAAATCTGTTCTGATTTAGTATCAATAAGTGTTGATGCTGTAGCGGTAGGTTCTGCAGTAGTTGTTACTGTACCTGCATCAGGTAAGAAGTAAGAACGTCTTGCGCTTGAAGTAGTTGCCCAGTTAATCTGGAAAATTGCTTCTTCCGTGTTATCAGTAATAACAAGGTTATCCTCATCAATAAGGATAGTTTTATTCGTTAGCGTTTGCTGAGTATCAGAACCAACAATGGTAGTTCCGTTACCAGAGGTAATAGCGGGAAGGGTGAAGATACGAGTATTAGTACCAGTACCAACACCAGAAACTTCAAATCTTGCTTTAGGACCTTGAGCATCTTCTAGAATAAACGTTTGGTCAGAGATAACAAAGTTACCCGTAACTTTAATAGCACCCGTACCTTTCGGTGCGAGAACAATATCAGTATTGTTTGCAACGTCATCAACTGCAGTTATATACAATGATGTGCTACTATTACCATTATCAATACGAGTGCAGTAGAAACCACCATCACCAAAGGCAATGCCGAGTTGATCGTATGCATTTTGATACAATCCACTATCTCTGTCCAAGTCAAAACACAATCCTGGGGATGCTTTTGTTCCCTGCGACAGTCCTTTGAATAACTGATTTATTTTTGCCTTTCTGTTTGGAATCAACGGGTCAGACACCACTACAGGAAGAATTGCTTCTCCCGACAGATTAGAGTCTGCTATTGTATCCAGTTGTGAAATCTTTCTGGTTCCCACGAATAATCACACTTACTATGCTACAAGGTTATTTATACAAGAAACTCAACCACCTGTGAGGTCTATCTCTTCTTCCTCTTCAGATTCTTCTTTTGTTCGGTATGCCCATTCTTCTGTATGTCCTACAGACCACCATTTAGGTAGAGTTTCTACAGCAAAATTTTGTGTACATACCTTGAAGTCAGGTCGTTTCATGTTATCATTATCAACCAAACTGTTGTCAAAGAACTGACATCTGTTATTTGGTTGTGCTGCAAACTGTCCGTTATCTAATGCAATAATATTAAATGTCTTATGTTCTGGATCATGCTCCGAAAAATTTGTGTCTAATACAGAGAAGTCAGGATGTGCTGTGTCAATAGTAAACTCATACTCGCCAGGATGCATCTTCTTATCCTTACCAAAGAAAGAGCAGCGACCTAGAATAGGTTTTTCAACTACAGTGATATTATAATCAAAGCAGTCCCATAGTTCTAATACATCCAATGGTAACTGATCATCCCAATCAATGTCCTCTTTCCATACAAATGCGCTGAGTGGTAACTTATCAAACAGTGCACCGTAGTCAGTTAATAATGTCTCGAAGTATAATGCTTTTGCCTGTATACTTCTAACTGAGATCCAGATCCCAGGGGTTAGTTCTCCATGACCCTTTTCAAGATCATAAAGATATTCTTTTTTCACCCATACTTTCCTTGGAGGTAAAGGATGTACTAAGTATGCCATTTTAATTTTGTTTTCAATACTTTTAGTCTTCTTTTTGCACGACGAAGTGCTTGAGGTTTTAGTTTCCTCTTGAGTTCCTTCTTACTATGATGTTGCCAGTTAGGGATTTTCATCTCTAAGTTGATGATAAACTAAAACAAACGCATCACAACGAGGACAAGATAGATTAGTTTCTATCTCATACTCAGAATCCTCTGCATCATGATCACCACCCCATATTAGGTTTGGGAAACCGCATGCCCAACAGTTCATTGTTCAGTTCCTACAAATTGTTTACGAAACTCTTCTACCTGCTCTTGAACTTCTGGTTCAATAGGTGAAACTTCAGCAACAGGAGTGACTAAAACTGCTGCACCTGATTCAAGTCTTACTTTCCAACATACTCTGTTAGTTTCAGTAAGTTCAGTAATGAAACCGAGGTATTCCTCGTATTGTTTCATTGTAATGTCTACAGGACCAATCATTCTGTTTCTGCAAAAAAGTAAGTAATCATGTCAGAATCTACTAATTCAGTGATCTCAGAGACAGCATCGGTAAAATCCTGTGCTCCTTTTTTATTGAAATCGAAATCAACGACTCTATCAAATCCCTCGTTGTCCAGTATTTTGATGGAACGTTTTGAAAGATTAATAAAAACGTGTTCAAGAAAGGTAAGGGGTTCTTCGTTCATGAATCTATTATAGGGTAGAAGGACAATCCTGTCAAGTCAATTTAAGAAAATTGTTTTGGCAGTTACTCTAAATGTACCGACAACATCAGTTGTCATGTTTCTCTTGGCAGAAATATTGATATCACCACCTGCTCCATTTGAATCTTTATTGACTGTGTGTTTGCTAACACCTGCTACAGTAACATAATGACCACCACTCAATACTTCTGTATCCATACCAGTTGAACCGCATGTAGTAGAAATAGGTCCATCTTTATTTGTTGTTATTATAGGAGGTACAGTAGCATGAGGAGATGCAGGGATCACGTTTGTTATGATTGAACCTGCACAGGTAGTTCTAATGCCAGGTTTATCTGCTTTATCAGAAACAGGTTGATTTATGTTATTAAACATATTTGGTGTATTATGAGTAATTGCTGTATCTGCACTTATTATTATCTCTTTAGTTGCCAAAAAGTCTTGTTTATCAGATTTGAGTGAATAATCATCAATTATACCTTCATATTTTTTAGAACCAACTAATATTTTAGATGCTTGAAGTTGGAAATCAGCACCTGCTACGTTCATATCTAAATCAGAATCAAATTTTATTACATGTTTTTGAACTTTTCCTTTATCTTCAGCATCCTTTCCATTCTTATCAACTTGTTTTGCTGAACCAACAGCATCCATGAAGAAACCGCCACCAACTTCAAGGTGCATATCACCAGTGATCTTTAATCTATAATCACCTTCAACGTTAATAACCTTATCACCATCAATATTTGAACATTCATCACCTATAACATCTATAGTATGATTACCTGCATATGTTGAATGGTCTGCAACTAAGTTACCTGTATCATCTTTTGTGTTTCCTCTGTTAGTCTTCTTATATGCTTCTAACTTTGCTTCTCTCTCCTCAGGAGTTAAATCTGGATTACTCTTCTTCAACTCTTTCATATAAATGTATTCAGCATATGTATTGTTATTGATATTAACAGATGAATGAGTTGTACCACTAGGTTCTTTGATGACGTGTGCTTGACGACCTGGGGTTCCTATATGATGATCATACCCACCAGTTATAAATGTCGTAGCTACCTGTAAATAGGGATCTGCTTTTGAAAATATTTGATCTAAAACTCCTGTACCTGCACTTTCTCCCGCACAACTACCTCTACCACCTCTAACTTTATTAATATTTGCTAATTCTGCATCAGTACAACTTGTAACACCAAATAGAGGATAGAATCCATTTTTTGCTTTACCACCAGAGGGTTTTCTATCACAACTGTCACCAGAAGCAAAGTTTGAGAATAATGCTACAAGTCCCGTCAATCCCGCAAGACCATTTTTCATTAAATCAGATCCAGGCTCAAATACTGAATCTCCCTTTTCCCAGTTTGCTATGATTTCAGCAGCACCTGCTACTGTACTAGTTGTTGCTTTAACTGTAGCAATAACTTTTTTAACATCAGCAAGCACGTTTTCTACATTACATACAATACTATCAATGACTGTTTGTACACCTTGAGTAAGCATTTCCAACTTACTGATAGCACCATTAAGCATATTATTGATTAATGTGTTGATGGTTGCCATCGGAGCATCAATAAAACCTGCTATCTGTCCATCAATAGCACACATTGAAGAGAGTAATGATGTGATTGCGTTTTGAATCTGGATTTTTGCTGCAAAAGGTACTGAACCAAACAATGATCCTAGTATTGATCCTAATAAACCACCTAAACCACTAGAGAGGTTTGCAGTAGACATTCTGATACCAGATACAATCTGTGTAAAGACAGCACCCATAAAGTTTTTCAACTTTCTGGTTAAATTTTCTAATGTAACTACTTTACCAGAAACTATGTCAATAAAATTACCAGTATCATCAGTAGCAACTAGGGTAGAAGAAGTGTCTACAATATCCTCCATCAGATAGCTCAACTTTGCTTCTACAGATTTCCAAGGTCCACCTACACCATTTGCAGTAGGAATAGGATTTTCTGGATTTCTACCTTTTAACGGATTACCAGAACTACCTGATATATGAACACCTATGTTATTTGGTGACCCTGGTCCTGCAGGTTCTGGTTGTATCTTACTTCCTGGAATTTTTACATCATTTCTTCCACTGGGATTACTTTTATTATTAAATTTGTTACTATTAGCACCTGCAGGTGGTCGTAATGCAGGATTTATAACGGGTTCCTCCATATTTTCACCCGTAAAAGCAAATGTGTGCTCTTTTCCACTCTCTACTGCTTTTTGCACACGCAAAACACCGATAACTACTGGCATTTGAGCGTCTTCACCATCCATGAAGAAACCCATGACAATAGCACCTGCCTGTAGTTGTCCTGATGATTCACCTTGTGCATCATTACCTGCTTGTGAGGTATGTTGTAATACAGTCGCCCATGGCAACTGCTCAGTAGGAAGGTTTGCAACCGTTCCACCTCTGGGATTAGTATAATATCCAAGCACACGAACTTTGACCCTACCGAGTTCCATAGGATCTTCGTTATCTTCTATTTCTCCGACCCACCAATAAAATCCGTCCTTTCCGACGAAATTGGTTTTAGGTTCGTTTAGGATGCCTTCAACTGTTTGCATTTATCTGCATACTTTTGATTATTTAGTCAAAAACCTTAATAGTCAAATTTTTGGCGGGATTTTTTTACCCCAATTTTTGAAACTAAAAGTCGTTTTCGACACGCACATATTTGTAAATGTTATTGCTACCCCATACCATCACACCGCCCTTGTATGCTTGGTCAAAACTGTGAAGTTTATCACCAAACAAATGCATTTGTGATCTGATTGTGACTCCGTTATGCACACAAGTTCCTACAATATTACCATGCCATGCATTGTTATCGTATGTAAAAAGCATTCCACACTGGTCTGATTTATTCCAGTCTAGATCATAGTTTTCTATCAATACTTCTGTTTCGGATATGTCAACCTTCTTATGATATCGTTTTCGATAAGGTCTTTCGGGTCCATCAGTCCTATAGTAGTTTTTTGACTGGAATCCCCCTTCTATCTTCTCCCAATGCAGGTATATCGTTGCATATGTTGTCGGAGCTGATTGTGCTTGATTTTTATTTGTCCAGAGTCCTAGTAAATAGTCCTCAATCGTCATACACTAAACATTCTGGTTCGTCAGGGTGCATGTCACAGAATAGTTCTAGTGCATTTGGATCGTGATGATCTCCTGCTGCTATCTCTTCTTTGTGATGCTCTGCATACTCCTGTAGTTCATGTAGTTCGACTTTAGCATGTCTGCGTGCTGCAGGTGATGAAAGTGGATTGTCCACGATATCGTGGTCTTTTTTAATGTGGTCTTCTATTGATTTCATGTTAAGTACCTTGTTGATACAGAACTATTTATCAAAGTACAGCATCTTTCATAAGGAGCATTTCCGTAGACATGCTGTCTGGAGTGCCTTTATGTGCTAGTGAGGCGATCATATAACGTCCACTAAATCGTTTATCAGTCTTGATTTTATCACCAGACTTCTCTGTCGTTGGCATAGTTACACTAACACCCGACCCTGCATAAAGATCTAAATTTCCTGGAACTACTATTTGAAGTTTGGTATTCTTCAGTGATTCCATTCTTAACCATTGATATGATTGTAAGTATACAGTATCAGCATAGTTCTTTGCAGGTTCTTGCTTGTTCTTCTGATCAAAGTTTTGGGCAGGAAGAAAAGCATAGCGCATTCTCTTTGGACTATCAACTAAACTCTTATAATCTCCAGAGATTCGTGACACGGGATTAACTGCTTTCTTTCCTCCTAAATGAGACATGCTTTCCCAGATCTCTGTAATTTTATAGACTTCCTTGTCTACTTTTAGATCAACACTCTCTCCACCCATCTGTGAGTTTGCCATATTAACTGGATCAAAACCCATACTAAATCCTGTCCATGTACCATGTCGTAGACCCATCAAGAAGTTTCTTTCCTCTGGAAATGCAATACTATCAATTTTAAACTGATCATTAGATCCATCATCAGTTTTCTTTGGTCCAAACAAATATTCATACAGTCTTGTAGATCCTCTCTGGGGATCTGTTCCTTTCGTTGGTGCCATTTTATTGATATCATCAATCATTTTATCAAGAGATTTAAAATGATATCCTAGTGCATTCTCATAAAATGTAAATGCATTTTGGGGTTTACCACCAGTTTGTTTCTTTCTAACACTTTTGTTTGTTACCCAGTAGATAGTATCGAGAGGTCTCCAGTTTGTTGCAATAAACTCGTGTTTATTTAAACTCTCTTCAACAAATAATTTTTTAGCACTGTTTAAGTAATCCTTTCCCTTGACTAGAGTTTTTACAATTGATGATGCTTCAATCTCGTCAAATACTTTATCTGATTTACCAAATACATTGATAACTTCATTCATTACATACTCATCTGAACAGCAGTTGACTATGAATACATCAGTAGTTTGATTGATTCTCTGTCTGCTATTGATATTATAAGAACGCAATCTATATGTTCTTGATACTACCGAACCATTAACTTTAAATTCTATTTCTTCGGACCCAGTAAAAACGTTTGATAGACCTGCAGAATCCTCAAACACAAATGTTGCTTCTAAAGTTGCAGACTCTATACTTTCATAGACTTCCCATCCTACCAAGAATCCAACTAAGTTGTATCCTCCATCGCTTGCTTTCAGTTGGTTACCATCTCTATAGACTGATATATTTACAGATATGTCACCTGCATTTACTCTTTCTATACTCATTTAAGAAGTCCCCTCATGAAATTGTTATTAGAGTTTAATGAAGTTGCAGTAGTTTTCAAGACACCATTAATATTTACAGTTCCCGATCCAGGTAAACCCTGTACTATAGTTTCTGGTTCTCCACCGCCACCACCAGTTGCTGCTTGTGCCTGTGCTATTGCTTGTTGGTTCTGATTATTTACCTGACTAACAACCTGTGCAGTTGCTTCTACTGATGCTATTGCCTGTGCTTTTACATCATTAACAGATTCATTTCTAGTTTCAGTCTGATGAGTTACAGTAACATTAGATTTGACAGGTTGATATTGTCTATTAGTTCTTCCACCACCTTGGAATCCCATACCCATCTTAGTCTTTCTTTCCATTGGTGTTGGGGTTGATGCTATATGCATCGGTTGTACCATATTATTATTTGTTACACTAGTTGAACCACCTGCAGAGAAATTAAATGATGGATTTAGTTCGCCACCTGTTGCAAAATTTAGTAAAGGTTTAAAGTCACCACCCTTACTAAGGTTTAACATCGGTGTCTTTCTAGTAAACAATGTATTACCAATAGGAGGTGCGAATGACATGTCATCAAACGGACTGTTCAAATCATGGTAACCTGCTCTATCTGCTTCACTAAAGAAGTTATTACTTATCTGCCCACCTCTCTCAAAGAAATGGTTAGTTACCTTTCCACCTTCAGAGTATTCATTTCTAGTACTAGAGTTGAATATAGGAGAATTTTTACTAGTGAACGTAGGGGCATTTATATTAAGTAATCCACCATCAGCAAATCCAAGTCTCTTTGCCTCACCCAATCTAGTCTGAGTCAAACTAGGAGTTCTCTTGGTAGCAGGAGTGTCAAATGGTACTACAAATGCACCACCATCTGCCTTCTGTGAAACATATTCAGTGCCATGACCGATGAATGAGGTTGTAGCACCACCATCAAGTGATACAGGATATCCTGTTTGAGGTCCAGTAATCCAACCACCACTTGCTGCTTTCTTGAGAGGTACAACTCCTCCACTTGCCATAAAAACATTTGCTACTTTTCCTAGAAGTTTTCCCCTGCCTTTTTTAACTATTCCTCCCATCTTCTTACCTGCTGCTGACTTGGTTATAACTTTGATCAACATCTTGATCCCTCTGCCAATATCTTTAACTAGTTTCAAGGGATTTCTCAACCATCGTATTCCTAATAATACTGTACCTAAACCTATTAATGCTTTACCAAATCCTAATATCTTATCTAACCAACTGGTATCATCACTAAACATGGCATACAAACCATCCATCAAACTCATGACTCCAAACTTCATGAAGTCAAATATAAATTTACCTATCTTACTAAGAACTTTGATTACTGTGACTAGTTTTTCTTTATTTGCAGGGTCAGCAAGCCACATCATTGCAGGTATAGCAACAAACATCTTTAACATATTACCTAACATACCAAGTATTCCTTCTAGGAAACTACCACCTTTCTTAGAAACACCCTTCGCAAAGTTTACAAGTGGACTACCTTTCTTCTTCTTTTTCTCTTCTGGTGGTGCTTCTAATGCAGGTTTCTTTTTATTCATCTGCTCTAGTCTTGCTAACTCTAACTCTTTGAGTTCTGCAACCATAGACATGAGACCATTAACACTTTCACCGATCTGATTTATTGCTGTAGTGTTATTATTAAAATGTGTAGTCGCACCAAAAGGATTGGAACCTTTACCTTTGGGTTCCTCAGTACCAACAAACTTATAAAAGTTTAGTTTACTACCTTTTTTTACTCCTGCTGCTTTTGCCATTATAATCGTCTAGATGTGATAGAAGACATTGATACAGAGCGACTGCCTTTATTTATTGGAACTGTTTTAGGAATCAATGCAAGTTGCTGTAATACTATAGGTATTGGAATGATATCCTCCATAGTAGATGTCATTGCAACTTGATCTGATAAACCACCTGCACTAAACTCTGGTATAACATGACCACCCTGCATCATTTCTTCTAGATTGTTCTTTGTGGTAGTTTCTCCATCTTTAGTGATGGAAGATGTATCCTCTACAAGTACACCATTTTCAAATCTAACCGTTGATGATGTGGTGACTGTTTCTTTTTCCTTATCACCACCAGTAATCATTTTTACTATTGTACCGAGGTCTGGTAGTTTCTTGGCAAGTGCTTCTACTTTAGGGTATAGTTGACTGAACCCTGGAATTTTTGCTATAGTATTTTGTTCAAATTCTTGTATCGCAGGAATGAAATCTCTTGCAAACATGAATGCATCAATACCCATTGACATAAATGGACCAGGGACAAATCCAAATAGACCAGAGATATCAAGAGCACCAGACAATCCTTCAAGAGCACCTCCAATAACATCACCACTTGCTAATCTATCATATGCAAATAGCATGTTGACTAGACCACCAACCATAGGTAATGCTTTACTACCAATCTTTTTACCTAGAGGTCCAGGTTTTGCTAATGATAAACCTTTTGTCTTTAAATATTTCTCTACCATTGCACCTGCAGGTGTCTTCATTACCAAATTGTATAAGTTCTCACCCTGTTTCTTTGCAAATGCTATAATGGGATCAGTAAAAGGTTTAAGAGGTCCCAATACTCGTTTAACTAGTTGCTCCTTTATATTGTTTCCTAATTTATTAAGACCACCACCTACCCAGTCTCCTGCTTTTGCAAGGTCACCTTTTATCTGTGCTAATTTTCCTGCACCCTTGCTCGCGAGCGATTTACCTATGCCTTTTATTTGTTTAAACTTTTTAAGAAGTTTTTGACCTATATCAGCATTCTGTAGTCCCTTTCGTATACCAGTAGCAGCACCTTCTATAGCACCCTTACCTTTCTTCATAAGCATGCTACCAAAATCATCTGCCTGATTCATTATTCTTGCACCAAGACCCTTACCTCTTCCCGCTTTCCTTGTTGCAGTAGCAAAGTCCTCACCTGCATCTATTCTTTTTCTGGCATCAGCAATCGCATCACTATCTAAACCTGCTTTCTTCATCTTTATCTCATCAGGAGTTGCCTTCCTGACCTTACCGTTATCTACTACCTCATCTGCCTTGAGTTTTTTCTTTGGATTCTCAGGATCAACTTCTGGTTTCTTCTTTTTCTTTTTGTCCTTTTGATCTTGCCTCTCACGTTCATCACCACCACCAATCATCCCTGCTAGAAGATCTACTCCTTTTAGGGCGAGTGCCATACCACCTATTGCTGCTGCAACCTTACCAAATCCTGATAGTCTTTCTAAAATATTTTTTTTCTCACCAAATAAATCATCAATGGCAGTCATGGCACCACCTAGCAATGCACTACCAAACTCAAATAGTTTATTAAAAACAAAAGAAGATTTCTCTAAAAATAATTTTATCTTTTCTATGTTCTCAGGTTTAGAAAAGTATTCTGTTATCTTATAGGTAGCAAATGCAACACCTATAGTCATCGCTACTTTACCTACAGGTCCTAAAAACTTAGTTAAGAAACCACCTAGTCCTGTCTTTTTATTCTTGCCTTCTGCATCTGACTTCTTCTTTTTCTTTAACTCTGCCTCTACTTCTTTACTCTTACCATTCTGATCAAACTTATCTAATTTCTTTCCTTCTTGTCTATTCTCTGCTGCTGCATCCTTCTTTCTTCTTTTAAGTCTACGGTCTGCTACTGCCTGTTCTAGAGTAGTCTTATCAAATGCTCTGGATATTTTAACTAGATCGCTAGTAAGATTACCAACACTGTTAATAGATTTACCAAGATTGTTGATGGAGTCTAAATGTGAGTGCACAGCAATCTTTAACGAACCCTTCACAGACTTCGTTACAGTTGGACTCACCATTTTATAGGCAGCAAGTTTTGCCATCTATTTGTTCTGCTCCCTCATGCGTTTTTCTTCTTCTTTAAGGAACGAGATTAACATGTCAACATATAGTTCTTTTTCCCATGGCATGAGATTATCTATATGATCAATGTTCCACTTGTGGTGGTGCATCAATGCAAAGTTCCCTTCATAATAAGATTGAAGACTAGTATGCAGTAGAGCTAAGCGAAAAAAGATGCTAAACCCTCAAGCACAACGTCACTTTCAACATTGGTATTTGGATTGGTAACTTTTATTGTATGAGTTAACTTCGGCATAGTGTCGAAGAACTTTTGTATCTTAGCAAACTGTGCACTGTTCATACCATCAAAGAACTCTTGGATCTCTGAACTAGGAACCTCTGCACACTCGTATACTTGATTAGTGTCTTGAATAGTTTTTATACAGGCTGCTGCCATCTTAAAAACTTCATCAACACCAACTTCATCACCACTGAAATTCATTGAGACAAACATATCAAGACTAGGATAACCCATGGTTATTGAACATTCATCAGACAAAGTAATGTCTGCCTTATGTCCTCTAGTTTTCTTAACTTTGATTTGATCTAAAGGAATTGATACTGTCACAGTTGATTCATTATCATCTGGACAAGTGACAACAACATCTACATTCTCTCCTACAGACTTAGTTCTGATCTGTAAAAATAGAAACTCAATATCAAAGGTTGCTAAACCTTCTACACTTTTTAGATCCGTACATTGTATGATAATGTTTTTGATTGCTTCAATGATCTCTGACTGATTGCCAGTCTCAGTTGCAAGCAATAATAACTTCTCTTCTTTTACAAGGAATGGTCTGAAGTTCACGGTTCTACCGTCAGACGGTAGTTTCAGTTTGTACTTAGGTACATTTAACTTAGGTAATGCCATAAATTATTTCACATCATGCTTTATTTAGGCACTATCTATACAAGGTTGATTGGTCTTCCACTATCACTATCGTAAGTAACACCAGATACTGTGTATGTAGGTCTAACTTGACTACCTTCTTGACCTATTGAAGCATCGTATCCACCACCTACACCTGCAGGTAGAGTGATCTTAAAGTTTGACCCTGGATCAGTAACCTCATCAGCAGAATAGAATCTATATCTTTCATAATAGAATCCTATCTGCAACCTCATGATAGTATTTTGTTCGTTATTTAATTGTATTGTACCAATATTATATGGATATACGTTCTGCATCTCCCAACAACCAGTCAGTTCTCCTAGAGAAGTATTTCTAAATTGCACATCAAATTGATTTATATTCTGTGATGTTGTCTCCCATTTATATACTCTGACTTTAGGTGAACAATAACGATCATAAAAATCAACGAACTGACTTGAGTCTTGTGTGATTCTATTAACCCATGTTTCAAATATTGATCTAGTGTATTGTGATCTCGGTATAGTAAACTCAATATTCATTTCACTGAATGATTGGTTTGTTGCATATTTTACAGATGCACCAGGGGGTTGGAACTGAGCAGTAGTGACCTGTCTACTAGGTAGACTAACACTATTTGCATAGTAATCTAATAGATCAGCAGCATTTCCCCTCTCAAGACTCGTGATTCCAGTAGAACTATTTCCTCCCACACTACGAGGTAGTAGGATAGGTGGTGTTGCAAAACTAACTGAGAACTTGTTCAGTGTAGCAGGTGCATTCCTTTTGTTCTTTATCATCGTACTAAGAAACCCACCAACACCATGTGCGGGTGCAATCTTTCTAGCATTTTGAGGATTTGGGATTGCCATTATACTTTAAGTTCCTTCTCGGTGATTAACATAAACTCCCATGAGTTGTCTTTACAAAACTCAGTTGCTGCTTTCCACTTTGCTTTATTAATATGATAGGTAACAACCTCATTTATATATCTCTTTGTGTTTCTTTTCTGTGTCTTGGGTTCTAAAGTCTGTCTAAATGGTTTAACTTCAACTAAATACTTACGGTTTTCTATTTTGACATAGAAATCGGGAAAGTATCTGTGACGTTTACCATCAACAGGTGAGATATAAGGAATAATTATTTCTTCACTACCCCATTCTTGCACAGATGATGTGATGTCACACCATTTCATAAATTTATATTCCCAAGATGACCTATAAATAATATTATTAGGGTCACCTTTGTACTTACGAGAATAAGTAGGTCGATATTTTCCTTGATACCGCATAAATATAATATAGTTTCCACATAGTATTTAGGTAAAACCCTTGAGTGTTTTAAGATACCCATTAAATCCTGTCTCTCCAGACACTGCAGATGAGCAATATCCATCTGAAGCAGTGGACTATGTGATGTTTCGTAGATTTAGAATTAGATATGATGATGCAGCAGGAGGGTATAAGGGTTTAAATGTGCCAGGAAGTAAAGTAGCAAACATGCCAAACCGAAGTAGGGTTTATATTGCGATGCCAAAAGCAATACAAACATCTTATCAGGCATCATATAGTAAGGTTGATATGGGTGTTGGTGGTGTAATGGCAGCAACTTTAGCAGGTGATGTGATAGGCGGACAAGCAAGTTTTGATAGTGTAGCAAGCACAATACAAAAAACTGCTGCAGCAGCACTACCTTCTGCAGCAGGTAAAGCTATTGCAGGTGTAACTAGTTCGATAAACAACCTAGCAGGTTCTGGTGGTGCTGTTGATGCTAATGCTTTATCAGCAGTAACACAAGGTAAAGTATTCAACCCATTTTCAGAGCAAATATTTAATTCTATGGCATTTAGAAGTCATAACTTTTCCTTTAAACTATTTGCACGTTCAAAGAAAGAAGCAAGAATGATAAGAGAGATAATAACATATTTAAAAACTGGTACAGCACCTAAAATTGCATCAGCAAACTCAACACTTATTAATCTCAATAATCTACTTGGTGGTCAAGGTGATGCATCAGAGGACGACAAGGCAGAAGCAGCACAAGCACAGTCTTCTATAAGTGATGTATCAGCAATATCAAATGCTAGATATTTTGATGTTCCTGATAAATTTCAAATAAAATTTGTGAGAATGAATCCTTCTGCAGAAGGAGGAAGTGTATTAGCATCAAGTAATATGCATTTTAAAGTAGAGGACTCAGTGTGTACTAATATGGCAGTAAACTATACACCTGATGGTCAGTACACATCTTTCAAGGACATAACTTCAATCGGTGGATCAATATCAGTTCCAGTTGTTCAGATTGATATGTCTTTCACAGAGACAAAACTTCTCAGTCAAGCAGATTTAATGGCAGGTTTCTAATGTCGAGTTATTTTTCTTTTTTCCCAAATGTTTATGTAGGTGAAGGTGTTTCTGAATCAGAAGCATATAGATATCGCTTGGTAAAAAATATATTTCGTAGAGTAAAAGTTAGAGAAGATTTAGATCAATATGTAACTTCGTTTGAAGCATACTCAATCAGAGACATAGACACACCATCTTCCCTAGCGTATAAAGCATATCAAGATTCTAAATTAGACTGGGTGATATTATTAGTGAATAATATAACAGATTTCTATGAGCAGTGGCCAAAAAACAATGAAGATCTACTAAAATATACCATAGAAAACTATGCAGTTGAAGGTGCAGTCCACCACTATGAAACTAATGAAGCAAAAGACGGTGATATTATTGTAACGAAGCAGGGCATTGAAGTATTAGATACATTCAGAACTGTGATGCCTGATGGATCTACTCTTACTGCAGAACAATCTAGGTATCCTGTAACAAACTATGAGCATGAAGTATATAAGAATGAGTTAAAGAGACAAATAGTTATACCTACACCTACATTAGTTGACTTGATGATCGATGAGTTTGAAGATCAAGTAGCATACGAACCTCATCCAGAACTAGATGATGTGAACAATAAGAAAACCCCACTGTCTATTGCAGCGAGGTTCGTTGATATTGCAGGTTTTGTTACTGCTAGTGTGTCTAGACAAGCAGCAGCAACCAGTGCGACTACATTCGATTACGGTCCTTCCTCTACTCAAAGCACAACAGGAAGTGTTGGAGTTGCCACATCAGATACTTCAACAACTGATACTACGACTACGACTACAACGACTGATACAACTAGCAACACACAAAATACTAGTTCAAGTTCTTCAAGCAGCAGTTCTAGTTCCTCTGGTTCGTCAGGATATGGTGGCGGTTATTAAGTTTTTTTCGATCCTTCTTTAATAGTTACGAACCTTTCATAAAGTTCTCCACCCTCCTTCGATAATACTTTTAAAATATATTCAAAGTCTTCATCAGTTAACCAAATAGGCATTTTATAATTCTTTGGTTTGTTAATTCTAGTCTCAGACCATGCCTGTTCTATTTCATCCATCATTTTCTCCTCCTCTTTCTTCTCTTTTTAAAGAACCTTTGATAGATAGGTCGCACCAGAAAGAGATCCAATATCTCAAACAGGAATACAAAACATAAACCTACTATAAATCCTATCAAGACTAGGTATTCAAGTATCTTCTTCATAAAAAAAACTAAGGGGGTCAAATTTTTGGCGGGATTTTTTTGCGCCAATTTGTAAAACTAAAAGTCATTTTCGGACTACAAGGATGTCACCCTCACCGTCATCCTCTTCGTCCTCTTCGTCTTCAAATCCTCTAAAGACTAACAACTCAGTTCCACTTTCAACTTCATCCATCTCTGGGTGTACTCTTCTAGTTGTCTTGATTGGTTTATCCATTGCCTCAAACGTGTACGTCATGGACTTGAACATGAATGCAAAGGTTGCTCCGAACAATGCCACAAAGAAACACAAGTATATAAAGACAGTTATATCATTCATCTTTGAAATAGTTTTTGTATTGGTACTTGTTTTATCTTATCTAGCACATCTACCTCAACTCTCTCTACAATTTTATCAAGTACATCTATATCAATCTGCATGAATGGTGGAATGATACCTAACAATCTTAACAGACCATCCACAAATAATGCAAGAGCAGTAAACCCAAGTATCATACTGATAACAGTAGCATCACGATTATGTTTACGCATTGACTCTTCATCAATCCTATGTGCTTCTGCTACTGCTATACGAACAGCATGATCTATCATCCTATCGACTTCTTCTTTGGTGTATGCTACTTTACGGATTCTCTCTTCTGACATGTATGCTCCTATGTCTGTAAGGGGGAACTCTTTTATTAACTCTACCATAGACTATCCTCCGTCTATTTGACATCCAACTAGTGCACCACTTACAACACCTAAAGGTATTGACCATCCCATTGCGTCTCTTTCAGACATTGCTGCTGCAGCACCACCACCTAAGATAGCACCTAAGAACGATCCTTCTTCACATGAATTTAGATCTGGTCCAGTAGGTTCCTCATAGCGAGGACGATCTCTTCTGTAAGGTCTTGATGCAAAGCAAGGTACTTCAACTGTATCATAATAGCGATTGATATACCCTTCCCCATAGTGACTTCTATATGGTGGAATATACTCTTCGCGAACTACTTTCTCATAACAAGTTCTAGTAGTTGTGTGACCTACTCTATAGAAATAATCCCCCGCCATAGCAGCAGGGGATATAAAAGCGAGTAAGGTTGCTAGTGCAATCTTCATTCTTCCTCGGCAAGTTTTGAAAAGTAACTGAGTGCATCTTCCTCATCCTCTACAGGAGAAGAAGCGACTGCTTTCTCTCTGAAGTTAGACACTTCAGCACCCCATGTCTTACCTTCTGATAAATCTTCAAGAGATTCATCAACAGGAGCAGGAGTTGGAGCAGCAGATAGTCCCAGTACGAGATCTAGACGTGCCTTTAACTTCTCGTAAGACTTGAAGTTCTTTTGTGCTTCAAAGTCAGCAAGAGAGTATGCCTGTTTCCAGATTGACTCTAGTTTAGCATCGTCTTTAAGAAGAGGTGCAGGTGGTGAGAACTCTGATTTGTCATAGTTCCAATAACCATCAACCTTTCTAATCTTTAACTTAAAATCAGCACCTTCCCAGAAATTGAAAGGATCTAATGCTTTCTCGTCAGCAAATGCAGGTTGCATTGCTTCGACAAGTTTGTCAAAAATCTTCTTACCATACTTATAAAGGAATACTCTTCCTTCATTCTCTGGGTGTGTAGGATCTGACACAACATAGATGTTAGAGTAGTAAGAGAGTTTTCTCTTCTGTGCTCTTGCCTGTGCACGTTGGGATGAACCTTCACCACCTGCGTTCCACAGTTCTGTATTGTACTCAGAGACAGGATCTTGTTTGCCAAGAGTTGTCAAAGAGTTTTCGATGTACCATTGTCCACCAGGTCCTTTGAATGCATGACTCCACACTTTTGCAAATGGAAGTTCTTCACCATCAGGTGCAGGTAGAAATCTGATTACAGCGTAACCATTACCAGACTTATCTAGTTCTGGTTTCCAAAGTCTCTCATCAACATTAGATGATGCAGACTGAGGTTGATTGAGTTTCTCAATCTCTTGTGTCAGTTTTGCTAAAGTGTTTCCTGTTGAGGATGCTTTCTTTAGTGATGCAAAAGACATAAGCGTATTCTCCGTATTTGTTGTATTTTATGTTTGTTACTTTATTATCGTAACACACTATTTAGTCCTTGTCAAGTTCTTTTTCTGCTGCCTGTTCTAATGTGCTGATCATTTGATCCATGCATTCATCTAGGTCTTTAAAACCAAATGCTTGAGTGAGTGCAGCAATTCTTTCTTTCATATCCAATGCTTCTGGATCTGTCTTTGATGCTAGTGACAGTCTAAAATAAAATGTCTTTTGTTTATCTATTAATTCTTTACACGATTCAATATGATTGAGTCTATCTTCCAATGGCATCGAAGAAACGTTTGCTGTTAAAGCAGATATCCTTTGATAAGTGTTAAAGATATCATTAAGATTTTCTTGGACTTGTTCAGATTGGAAAAAACTCATAGCTTTGTGTTGATTACATCTAGTACTACACCCCTATACTTCTTACAATCTACCTGTAAGAATGGTTGATACTTTGTGATCTTCATCTTTGTATCATCCCAAATAGGATCAACTAATACTTTAGTTAGATCATTTACATACCCAAGACATGTCTCAAATATTACCAATGTCTCTAATGATATGTCATTAGCATAGAAACGTTTGAGTATGTTAGGATGCTTACCTTTACTTGCCTTGAATATATCACCAAATGATTTATCGTAGGGTGCTTCGAGATCATCTAGCAATGCATTCACATCCTCTTTAAATTTATAAGTCAACGACTCTTTTTTATGTTTCCATTTGGTGTAGTTATCTACACTAAATGATTTGATGTAACCTCTAGGGTCCTCCAAGAAGTTAGCGATGAAATATTCAATGACTTCATTATCATTATACTTTATTGCTAACTTTTTAAAGAAGTAACGGTCAAGTCTTTGCTCAAATGATTTCTCATTGGCACGAACCTTACCGTTATACTTTACGAAGTCGTAGTTCTTTTTAGTGAAGTGTTGTTTAAGTGCTAGGTAAGTACGGTATACTTCAAACCCTGTCACAGTGGCAGCACTCCTTTAGAGGTTGCTTTCATGTAGTTGAGACGTTCTGCCTCATGTCTCAAGCGTTCCTTGAGGGGTTTAGATAATAGTTTTGGTACAGTTTCTATCTCTATCTCATTCTCTGCACAGTATGTTACCACTGCTTCGATGTATGATATGAGACCTCCGCTAGTTTTAACTAGTCGTTCGATTTCCTGAGAAAACTTTGTCGGTGTAAGAAACTTATCGTCACCTTCTTTCTTAGATTTTTTGGTGCTTTGTTTCTTAAAAGGATCCTTTCCTTTGGCGACTTGTTTATCTATCATTATGGAAAGAGACGAACTCAGAGATATAGGTTTTGAGTAGTTGTAAATAGTCATCAAGATTGTATTTCTCAAACACTTGTGTAGTTCCCTCTTCTGTGGCGATGATTGTGACAATTTTCTTTACCTCGATTCCAGATCGTTCTAGGAACATTGCTGCGTATGCAGTTTCTTGAACGAAATAACTTTCGATCCAATCTTCCTTTTTTTCTTTGGTTGAAGTTTTAAAATCTATCACTGCTAGTTCACCATCAAATTCAGCAATGCAATCAACTCGACCTGCAAGACCGAGGTAATGAGAGTACAAGAAAGTTTCTAAACAATGGACTCGACTTATCCTGTTTATCTGTTTCTTTGCTGCTTGGAACATACGAACTGGCATAGGATTGTTGCCTATGTAACTGTCGATGTCCAAGTTTCCTCGGATATAATCCTCTGCTATACTATGAAATGTAGTTCCTCGCTGTGTTGCACGAGCAGTGATACGATTCGCCTCTTCATCACCAATTTTGGTTCTCCATTGTTTGAAGAACTGAGCGTTCTTGAACGATGTGATTGAGGTTACACTTGGAAAGTATTTATCAGTATCAGGTACTCTATAGTAACGTATTCCATTACTATTCATAGGTTCAACATCAGGTGTTTTGATGTCTACATTTACAAAGTCAAACATTAGAATCCTAGGTTATATTTGCTTAAGAGATAGGACTTCACAAGACCAGAGCGTACGATATCATTGATATCAAACTCGATACATGAGAACTCTTTCATCTCTTCCAAGATTCTGATGAAGTCTGATATGCCAGACTTATCGTTCTCTCTCGTTAGATCAGACTGGGTGATGTCACCACAGAACATGACCTTTGAATCTTCTCCTATCCTTGTAATCATTGAATCAAGTTCATGGAAGTTTAGGTTGGAGAATTCGTCTACAAGTACGATAGCATTATCTAATGTAACACCACGAATGAAACTTGTAGACCAGAAACTAATAGTTTCTTGTGCTCGAAGGTTATCATACAGCATTTCAAATGAGTTATCATCTGGCATGCTGAACATATATCTTACCATATTTTTGTATGGTATTTGATATAGAGCAGACTTATCTTCATGGTCACCTGGAAGGAAACCAATCTCTCTAGTAGGAACTAGAGACCTTACAATGTATATTTTATCATAAGGTGTGTTCTCGTCAAGTACTTCTTTCAAAGCAAGATACAATGTAATAAAAGTCTTACCTGTACCTGCTGCACCATGTAATAACAAGTTCTTACCTTCGCCATACTGAGCGAATGCAATTTTCTGATTATCGGTCAATGGTTTGACCTCAGTCATGTATGAAGAATCAATAGGTTTCTTACGTTTCATTTGTTTCTTAGACATATTCTGATTAGGATATGTTTGTGGAGTACCAGTTTTCTTTCTTGCTCTTGCCATTATGTGAAACGAGATAAGTTCGCTGTTGGATGTGCTGCTTGAACTTTGGACATGACTTCTTTGAATCCGTCCTCCATCTTAGGTTTACCGTAGGTAACACCTCCAGTTCCTGCCATCCAGTCTTTATCCCAGTCAGGATTGTCCTTTCTCCATTGGTCATATTTTGCCATTGACATCATGAGTTCTTTTGTCTCACCAGTCTTTAGATTTTTAACAGGATAACTAGGCATGTGTCCACTCCATTGCTTCTGAGATAATAGGGAACTGTACCATAAAGATTGCTCTACAATCGTTTGCAATCATCATGTGTTCCTTTTGTGTACCGTGTGCTGATCTTAGATCGATGTAATGCATCCAAGATCTTATTGAACCAGTCATATAGATTCTGGTAGGTGTTGCTAAAGGTAGAACCATTCTAGCGCATTCTTTCGCAATATTCAACCCCAATAGTTTTTTATATAATTTCATTCCATCATCAAAATGCTTTTTGATATCAACTTCCATTTCTTGTTTGATGAAAGGATCGATATCATCTATGCTGTTCTGTCTATTCTTATCGTCCTGCCTACGCAGATCCACCATAGGTATCTCATCACCGAGCATACTACTATCTGCATATCTTTGACTAAACTCTTGGAAAGTAAAACTTCTGTGTCTTAATATTTGTGCTGCGATTGCACGAGTAGTTTCAATCTGCAAGGTCATACTTGCTTGCTCAAAGATTGACCAGTGCTGATGCTTGATACAATACTTAAGTAACCCTGCAACTTTAGGGTTGTCTTGATTATTAGGATTGCTGACACGAGCAATATATCCGATGGTCTTTTCGGCATCGGGTGTGACAGAAATTAAACTTACGTTCATCTACGATTTGGTTTTGGTTTAGCAGGTTTCTTTGGTTTGTCAGCAGGATTAATCCACATGTTAGGTGCGACTCTACCTTGTGCTTGAGTAAACTTTATAAAGTCTTTTTTATACAGATCATAATAGTAATCAAAAAGATCTACACATTTTGAAGCAAGGGATATATCATATCGTTCTTTACCATCTACCTTATACTCTATGAGATAGGCAGTGTATGGTAGTGACCTGTCCTGTGCATCTTTTGGATCACAGTTTTCTTTAATGACTTTCATTTACTTCTGTTAATACCCCACTTGATTTGTGGGAATGCTTCTCCTATTACTGCTTTAGTAATCCTCTTGTACTTTGTAGCAAGAGTCTTATCTTTTACCAAACAAACAAGTTCTGCTTCTTCACCAGATAGTCCTTCTAATAGTTGAACGAATAGAGATTCTCTTTTTAGACTAGGGAGTTTGTCTGCACCGCCTTTTATAAAGCGATAAAGACCTTTATACTCTTGCTCTAAACGAGTATGATCTGTCCCTACAGGGGCATCATTAGGTGTGTAAGGTACTTCACCCTCTGGTACTGCAGAGATAACATTCTCATCAAAGTTCCATATTAATATAGAACGTAGTGCTTGACTGTTATGTTTGTGAAGGAGAGCAATTTTCTCCTTCTTTGTTTTTGCGTTAGATACCTTTCTTAGTATCTCACTTAGCAGCAACCTAGGGTTGCTGTTATCCATGTTTCTTGTTGCCATAATTTTGATAATGAAATCAGTCTACTTCGTCGTCATCCTCATCAGTTATATCGGGAGGTGGATCCCATGGTGATGTAGGTCTGACGTACATAAGTTCATCGTGAATAATGTTACCATCTTCATCTAGCATTTCTGGATGAGTAACAGACTTTGCGTAAGCAGCATTTTCAATGTAGTCTTCTACATATCCTTTTGCCAACCATGCTGTCGTGATACCTATGATGAATGCTCCGATAGTAACTAGAACTACTAGTGCTATTAGCATTTGGTTCCCCCTTGGTTAAATGTTTACTTGGAAACCAACCTCCTATGTGTGAACTAATATTATTTAGTCCTTTTTCTACGTCCTGGTCTTTTGAATAATTCGTATTTCCATGCATCTTCTAGGATACCATAGACATACTCCTTGATCTTTCTTGCTCTAGGTTTTCCTAGATGACCATACGCTTCTCGGAGGTATTCATTTTTCTTGCCACCTTTTAGATAACCTTCAAGGTCATCAACTAGAGTACCTAGTGAGATGGCAGTGCTTGATTCAATGAACTCTGTGATCTGTTTCCTTTTGATCTTGTTTTGAAGCAGGTAATCATATGCTTTAAAGTAAAACTTATTTTCTTCAAAGGCAGTATCAACTGCTCGGTCAACTAGATCATAGAATTCTTCCATTAGATAAGGTTTTGCTCTTTTAGATATCGGACAGTATCAGTACAACCCCCAAGGTTAGTTGAGTTCAACGTAACCTGAGGGAATGTAGAACCCTGTCCAAATTGATTATAGAATGCTTCTCTCTGAAAGTCAACCCCCAGTTTATATTCAACATAATTATATCCCTTTCCTTCTAGTACTTGCTTGACTGATGTACAGTATGGACATCCATCTCTTGTGTAAACTGCGAAATTCATAGTGCGTTAGAATAAAAAAGGGGACTTGCGTCCCCTAGGTTTACCTTATATATTAAGGTTTAGAAAGTGAACTTAACACCTGCTTTAGCACCCCAGTCAACGTCATCAACGTTAGTTACTGCAGATAGTTCTCCGTAGAACTTATCATAAGAACCACCAACATAACCGATGAACTCAACGTCACCGAACTCGTCAGTTGACTCTGTGTGAGTTACTACAGGACCACCAGATACATAGTATCCAATACCACCTTCAGCACCTGCTGTTCCTTCGTATCCTACTACAGTCTCGATTGAACCTGATGTATATGCTCCGTCTGGATATGAACCACTTGCTTCAATATTAACATATGGACCTGCAAACGCAGCACCAGAGAATAGAAGAGGAGTTGCAGCAAGTGCTGCGATTGTTGTTTTGATCATTTTTGTTTTTGTGTCTCGCATAGGGCATAAAAAAATCCCTTGCGGATGGTAGATCCCCGACATGGGATCCATTTACATACGCAAAGGGTTACGATCTTTCGAGTCCTTTGTATGATACTATTTAGTATAGCATTATACTGCCTCTTTGTCAAGTGTTTTCTTTTCAGCATTCTTTATCATCTTCACATAAGCAATGTCTGCCTTGGTGTAGAGTGCTTTATTCTTCTTGCGTGCTTTGATTATTTTCTTGCACTGTTTTAGTGTGTCGTTTACTGTCATGTCTTAGTTGTTCTAATTTTTGTCTGGATTCTATTAGCATCTGTGCAGTTTCCATTCTACCTTCATAGTATTCATCAACATTTAATTCTACATTTATAATGTCTTCTGGGTTTACTATTGGAGTAAACTCTGCATCAGCATCACCTAGTATCTCTTTGAGTTCTTTAGGTAAGTTTTCATTTTTAATCTTTGGTAGTTCCATTATGTCGATGTTACTGCGTACCCTGTTCCTAGTCTAGTATGCCATATTAGATTGCTTGATGTCGTAGTATTTGATACAAGGTCTAATGATGTTGATACTATTGTACCACCTAGTTTCAATGTATATGCTACTCCACCTGGATTGTTTGCCCATGTGTCCACTGTACCTGATGCAGGTGCATTATTAGTTACGCTGATGCCTAACGTGTGAGGACCTGTGCTTACTGTATTGATATTTATACTAGATGTAGTTGTGCTAGACACTGAACCAATACTTGCTCCATCCCATGTGAATGATGCTGTACTATCTGCAGCAACTTCTAACACATAGTTACCTGCTGTTTCTACATTGATAGAAATTGATGTTGTTTGTGCTGACCCTGATGTAGGATTAGTATTAGATGGGAATGCAGCATAACTGTTCATGAATGTAGGCCATGATTGATGTGGTCCTGCTCTCATCCATGATGCTGTTGTCTGCTCATAGCATGCACCACCTCTACAAATTTTTACATACCATCCACCTGGATTATCACCATATCCTGTACCACCTGCATCATTAGTACAGGTAACAACCATCTGCAACATACCTGCGTTCAATGATACAGTGTTTGAGTAGGGTGTAGTATAACTTCCAGACGCAAAGATACCACCAGTCGCAGGGTTAAAGTTTGATAATGCTGTTGATGAACCACTTAAAAATATCTTCATCGAGTTATCAGCACCACCAGTGATTGTATATGAATCAGTGGCAGGGATAGGAATATTATATGTGACCGTTTGTGTTTGACCTGCAAAGTTACACGATCCATTGTTCACCCATACAGCATACTTATTACCTTCTGTGCTCCATGAACTCTCACTGTAGACAGGGAAAGTTACAGGTGTTGATCTCTGTGTCCTAGTATAAGTTGTTGAAGTTCCATCTGGATTGAATCTAGTGATAGGTCTGATATTAATATCGGCATCAAAGTCAACGCAAGAAGTTGATGTTACTTTCGGGACTACAACTCTTGGACTAAATCTATCAAAATTTGGAGCAGTGAATGGTATACCTGCAGTTGGATAAGGATTTGTAAATATTAACTCACAATCAAATGGTGCACCATCAGCATCAGTTTTACACATCTTCTTCCATAACTGTGGCATGTCTGGAAAGTATTGATTAAAATACTTTGTTTCCTCTGGGTCTTCTGGATTTGGTACAGGGTTTGCATCAAGAAACAAAGTCCTCTCCTCAGGAGTTACTTCTCCTGGGGGTACATAAACAGGTGGTGTTGATGGGTTCACACCTGAGTCACAGATTGGTCCGAAATATCCTTCGGGGTAATAATAAGACACAAAAAAAGAGGGGTTCTATCCCCTCTATTTATCTCGAACGAGAATATTTATAATGCATTACCACGAGGTAATACCTCTTCTGGGAACACGAAGTTCTCATGAGGTTGGTCAACAGATGACATCCATGCTCTCATACCTTCATTTAAAAGAATGTTCTTTGTATAGAAAGTCTCGAACTCTGGGTCTTCTGCTGCTCTTATCTCTTGAGATACGAAATCGTATGCTCTTAAGTTAAGTGCTAGACCTACAATACCGATTGATGATGTCCACATTCCCATGACAGGAACGAACAACATAAGGAAGTGTAAGAATCTTTTGTTTGAAAATGCTACACCAAATATCTGTGACCAGAATCTGTTAGCAGTAATCATTGAATAAGTTTCTTCTTCCTGTGTAGGATCAAATGCTCTGAATGTAGAACTCTGAACCTTTCCATCTGTGTAGACAGAAGTATCTTCATACAAAGTGTTCTGTACTGTTGCACCATGAATGGCACAGAGTAGTGCTCCTCCTAATATACCTGCTACACCCATCATGTGAAATGGATT